>Ga0209718_1000046_pt1 | contig 169192 bp, 151 predicted proteins | sample AD_JPNAS1_MetaG_FD_184420 | JGI IMG/M metagenome (GOLD analysis project Ga0209718, IMG submission 184420) | Active sludge microbial communities of municipal wastewater-treating anaerobic digesters from Japan - AD_JPNAS1_MetaG (SPAdes) (version 2) | ecosystem: Engineered > Bioreactor >...
ACAAACGGCAATAGGACAGTTGTATAACAACTTCACCCCGATTCAGATAGCAAGTTATACGGCCACTTTAGCTTCGGCAGGTAAGAAATATACCCCGCATGTAGTATTAAAGATTGTGGATGAGTCCGGTGATATTGTATTTGAAGGGGATAAATCCTATACTGATATAGGGATGTCAAAAGAAACCGACGCTACTATACGTCATGCCATGGAGCAGGTTGCTAAAGAAGGTACCGCAAGCAGAATATTTTCTAAATATCCTTTAAGGGTTGCAGCCAAAACAGGAACGGCGGAAACGGGATGGGAAGTGGATTCTTCTTCCAACGGTCTTTCCATAGCCTACGCACCTGCAGATAACCCTAAGATTGCCGCTTGTGTTGTAATAGAAAAAGGCGTGTGGGGTTCCTACACCGTTCCGGCTTTAATGAGAATATTCAATGAATATTTCGATATTCAACCGGAAGAAGAGATAATAGATGATACTTTGGTTACAAATGAACAGTAAAGGAGGAAAATCCGGTCACCGCGGGTGCTTGGATTATACGTTATGAAAGGTCTCATTCATGTTTATACGGGAGAGGGTAAAGGCAAAACCACGGCATGTGTCGGTGCCGCAATAAGAGCGGCCGGGTCCGGGATGAAAGTATATTTTGTACAATTCCAGAAAGGATTTGACAGCAGCGAACTGAATATACTGAGAAAGACCGAGAATATTGAAGTAAACAGGATATGCACTTTTACCAAGTTCTATTTCTATATGAACGAGCAGGAAAAAGCTCTTTATACAAAAGAACATAGAGAGGCTTTCAACTCAATCAAGGATACTGTTAAAAAAGATCCGTTTAAATACGATGTGCTGGTTCTGGATGAAATTTTAGGTGCGGTTAAATTAGGTATTATAGCGGAAGATTCGCTTATAGATTTTCTTAAAACAAAACCTGCGCATCTGGAGGTGCTGTTAAGCGGAAGAGATGCATCGGAAAATATCATTAATCTTGCGGATTATGTGTCGGATATAAAGTGTGTGAAACATCCTTACAACAGTAATATTGCCTCCAGAAAAGGTATAGAATATTAATAAGGTAATATGGAATACATGGCAGAGGGTTATAAATGATTTGCATATCGGATAAATGGAAAGATTACGAGTTATTGGAAACCGGTGACAAAGAAAAGACCGAAAGATGGGGAGAATATATCTTGCGAAGACCCGACCCGCAGTGTATCTGGCCTTATCCCGCAGACAGTAATATAAAACCCCACGGGGTATACAATCGCTCCTCTACCGGCGGAGGAAGCTGGCAGTGGAAGAAATCTGTTCCGGAAAGATGGCAGATAAGTTACGGACCGCTTAAATTTCATGTGGAGCCTACCGGTTTCAAGCATACCGGATTGTTTCCCGAACAGGCATATAACTGGGATTTTCTTACCGATAAAATAAAGGATGAGTATAAGGCAAGAGAGGGTAAAATCAATGTCCTGAATCTTTTTGCATATACAGGCGGTGCCACGGTGGCCTGTGCATATGCAGGCGCTTCGGTGTGTCATGTGGATGCCGCCAAAGGTATGGTTGCGCGGGCAAAGGAAAATGCCCGGTTATCGGGATTGGCGGATGCCAAGATAAGATACATAGTGGACGATGCCGTAAAGTTCATAAAAAGGGAAATTAACAGGAATAATAAATACGATATAGTGATAATGGATCCGCCTTCCTACGGAAGAGGGCCCAAAGGGGAGATGTGGCAGGTGGAAGACAGCTTATATAACCTCATATATTTATGTATGCAGGTGTTAAGCGATACGCCTTCGGTTTTCATGGTTAATTCCTACGCATCGGATATATCGGCAACCGCCATAGAAAACATACTGGAACTGACTGTAAACAGTAAATATCCCGGCATTATTACATCTTATGAATTGGGATTGAAACAGTCGAACAGTTCGGTTATTCTGCCTTGCGGATATACAATAAGATGGGAGAGCAAGTGAATATATTATACGAGGACAATCATATAATAGTCGTGGTAAAAGCAGCCGATCAGCCCGTTATGCAGGATGCTTCCGATGATTATGATCTTCTTACCGAGGTTAAGGACTATATTAAGATTAAATACAATAAACCGGGAAATGTTTATGCGGGACTTGTGCACAGGTTGGACAGACCGGTAGGCGGGGTAATGGTTTTTGCCAAGACATCCAAAGCGGCTTCCAGATTAAGTGAACAGATAAGAAACAATGTGATTACAAGAAAATATATGGCCGTAGTATCGGGAAGAATGAGTAAGACAAGCGATACATTGGAAAACCTTATCTGTAAAGATAAGGATAAGAGGATGTCGTTTGTTTCGGACACAACATGTAAAGAAGCCAAACTTGCCAGACTCAGTTATACCGTATTAAAGACGGTTGGCGATTATTCATTGCTGGATATTGAGTTGGATACCGGCAGACATCATCAGATAAGAGTACAGCTTGCAAATATAGGGCATCCGATTTACGGAGACATGAAGTACGGCAAAGGACCCAAAGGCAATATCGCTTTGTTTTCCTACAGTCTGGAACTTATTCATCCCGTTACAAAAGAGATAATGAAATTTACTGCCGAGCCGGACTACACCAAAGCGCCCTGGCCTCTGTTTAAATAGTCGATTTTTTCCGATATTTCTTCTTTTGTCACAGCGGTCAACCCGTTGAATTGTTTTGTCAACGCACTCTTCATCAGTCTTACGCCTTCGTCATAATCGCCTTGTGAACAGTAAACCAATGCGGCATTGTAGTATGCCTCGGGAAAATTCAGCGGCTCGCTCAATAATTCGTCATACATTCTTCTTGCCCGGTCGGTATCGCCTATAAGGAAATATGTGTATGCCAGATTATCTTTTATACCTTTGCTCCCGGAGTTATATTCATATGCCTTTTTATTGACCTGTAGCGCCTTATTCAAGTCATCGGAATATGTGAGCACGGTACCGTAAGACACATACAGGCTGGTGGATTCGAATTTTGAAGCTATCTTATCAAAGAGTGCTACCGATTGTTCTGTTTTTCCGGTTTTCCACAAAGCTAAAGCTTCATTGGAGGAAAAAGCGATATACTGATCTTCGGTCATGTAACGATTGCGGTTGTCTTCGGTTATCTCCAAAGCTTTATCGTATTTACCCGCTTTCAACAACATATATATGAATATATTGGCGGTGTCTATTGTGGAGTTTTTAATCTTATATGCTTTATAGGCGGGTTTTAAGGTTTTTTGCAGTTCACCCTTCTTATCGAAATATCCCGTCTGTATCAGATAGATATTTTCCAACTTTATATACACAAAGACCGCAAGATATATTAAAAGAACTATCCCGAATATGAGCCATTTTCCTATCAAAGCAAATACAAGACATATTATGGGGAATGCGGCAAACAGTAATATATTTATTAAAAGTTTCTTTCTGTTTATTTTTTTCTCGATTTCGCTGTCGGTATTCATTGCTATCCTTTTTCATAAACAATCTTACTATATTATACCGTAAAAATCATTGTTTATCTCATATTAATATTTTCCATCAAACTATACACAAATCAACCTGAAGGGTTGGAATATATAAATACCTTAAGTGGCAAATATTGATATTAGTTAACGGGACATATAGAATATAGATATACGGAGGAGAAACGGTGCGTTTATGTAAAAACTGCGGAACCAACAACAGTTTCGGTTCCAGGTATTGTGAAGAGTGCGGACAAAAGCTGGAGATTAAGCTGGAGTTTCCGAAAATAAAGAAACCCGTACAGATTAATAAAAATGCAATAATCACTTTATTGATTTTGGCTGTCATAATCACTCTGCTTGTACTGCTTATCTCTTCGTCCGGCAGAATCGAACAGTCTCTGGATTTATACTTCAGCGGTCTGCAAAAGAATCAGATGGAGCGATTCATTGATGCTTTTCCGCCTCAGGTGGAGAAAATATTTACACACGGAAGCAAGATAGATAATATAAAGCATGAAGATTTCCGGATGACATTCGATGAGGATTATGCGGATAATCTTGCCCGATTCGGTAACCGGTTCCGGGTCAGATATACCGTTAAGGTAAAGGAATATTGGTCTAAAGAAGAAATCAATTCACGGAAAATCCAATTATATGATATCTGGGGTATCCCCAAAACATCGGTTAAAGATATAATTACCGTTAATCTTCGGGTAACTCTCAGAGGTGACAGACAGGAGCAATCATATACAATGGCTCTGGATATGGTTAAAATACGCGGCAGATGGTATGTCTATCCCGATTATGATGCTTTTATGCATACCAAACCGTAATTTTCCGAGTAATGTTTTTTACAACGAAGCTAAAGTAGAAAAGGAAAACCAGAAGAATCTTCACTTTAAAAATAGAGAAACGTGTGCTATACTGTAAAAAGTTGATGATTAAAATAATTAGTAAAGCAAGGATAACTTAGGATTTTTCAAAACTGTCGGAAATTGTTAAACGAAAGGGTATGGTTCTATGGGGTTACTTTCACTTAAATGTCCAAGCTGTGGTGCTAATTTAAATGTAAAAGAAGGCAGAGATGATTATTTCTGTCAATATTGCGGTGCGAAACTTGAATATGCGAAACAAAGAATTGAGTTGTCCGGAACCGTAAATGTATCAGGAATGGCGAACGAAGCAACATTATTGGAAAGAGCTTTCTTATATGCTGAAGATAGTAATTTTAATGATGCAAAAGTTTATTTCAATAAGGTTTTGGATATAAATCCTCGGAACGCAAAAGCATACATGGGACTTTTGATTTGTAAACTCGGAATCAGGACAATTGATGACCTGCAAAATTATGATTATCCTATATCTCAACATGAAGAATATCAGAAAGCGGTTCGCTTTGCCGGTTTAAAAGAAAAGCAACAATATGATTCGTTAAATACATCTCTCTTGGAAAGGTATATATCAATGATGTCTTCCAGAAGGGCGGAAATAGAAGAGTTGAATAATAAGATAATTAGTGATAAAAAAATCGGAAACGATAATAGAATAAACATTTCAAGATTAAAGGCAAAAGAAACCATACTACTCACGATATTAATTATCATTATTATTCTTGATTTGCTTTCTGTTACAGGAATAATTTTGGAACCTCCTTTCGCAATAATATTCTTAGTTATATTAGGAATTCCTGCATTTTTTGTCATTAGAGCATTGATTAGAACAAAGAAAAGAATTAAAGAAGCTGCTAATGATAATATTAATCTTTTCAGATGTATAATGGATAATGAAGTAAAGATTAAAACTTTGAAAAAAGAGTATAATGACGCAAGTATAGGCATTGACTTACAGGGATAAAGAAATAAAACAGAATCGTAGAATTTAGGAGCGTGTTTTAACCATGTATTCTACAGTAAATATAATAACATGGAGTGACAACCACATGGATATTGAAAGAATTAAAATAGAGTATATGCCTAAAATTACCGACGACCAGCTGTATGATTTCTATGTGAGAAACGATATTTGTGAAGCCGGACACGGTAAGGAAGCTGCGGTGAAACCTCTGAAATATAGTCCGTATATGGTAGGTGCCTTCTACGAGGGGAAACTGGTGGGAATAGTAAGAGCGGTATTCGACGGTTTGACAGCCGTTATAATGGAGTTCTGTTTGGAGTTGGAATTACAAGGCGACAATTTGCAATATGATAACGGTTCCATAATAGAAAAAGACCGATACGGTATAGCAAAGGAAATGGGCATCTTACTGATAGACGAGTTGAGGAAAATAGGGAATACTTTTGTTTCCGCAGTAATTTTGCAACATTCCGAAAAAGCCTTATACAGTTCCATCGGTTTTAAATGTAATGAAGGACATGCGGAATATATTATAGATGAGCGTCCGTATGTGTTATCGGAAATTGAATAGCAAATCTGTTGAAATATAACGTTTTAATTCGGGACACCTTTTTAATACGGGATATTGCACAGAAACATATTTTTGTGTTATTATAAATAAGTACTTAATAAATATATAGAGAGGGGTAGCAAATTATGAAATGTGTAAAATGTGGCAATGAATTGGAAGCCAATACAAAATTCTGTGCAAGTTGCGGAACAGCTGTAGAACAGGCTAAACCGGCTGCTAAAGAAACGGCCGAGCAGAAGAAGCCTGCTGCAAAACCTGCAACAAAAGCTGCTGATAAACCTGCGGAAAAGCCTGCTGCAAAACCGGCAGAAAAACCTGCGGCAAAGAAAGCTGCTGAAAAGCCTGCTGAAAAACCTGCAGAAAAACCTGCGGGAAGTGCCGGTTTCTGCAATAACTGCGGAGCGGCTTTGGAACCGGGAGCAAAATTCTGTGCCGGATGCGGAGCGGGAGTAGGTGCTCCGGGAGCGGCAGCGGGACCGACGCCTTTTGCTGCAATGCCACCCGTTCAACCGCAGAAAGGTGCGAAGGAAACTTTTGAAGATATTAACAGGACTCCGGATACTACCGATGAGTATGATCCCGAAGAAATAGAGATGTTCAAACGTATCACCGTAGTTGCATATCTCGGCTATCTTGTTCTTATTCCGTGGATTTGTTTCCCGAAAATAAAATATGTAAGATTTCATTCAAATCAAGGTTTGATACTTGCTATTTTAAATACCATATTCGGAGCTATTACGAGTATTTTAAGTGCCCTTTCAAGAGCTCTTCTTGTTAATGTTCGTTGGCTGGGTATAATTTTTTCAATTCTTACCGCTATAATTTCGCTTGCAGGCGGAATAGTAATTATATACCTTATTGTTGTAGGTATTATAAATGCAGTAAAAGGAAGAGCGAAAGAATTACCGCTTATCGGAAAAATAAGACTTCTGAAATAATACGGTTAGTATTTTGAAGCCGTAACGGAAAAAGGAATTCCCGGTTGCAGAATTAAACTTCTGTAATCGGGATTTTTTGCTTACCGCTGAGGAGTTTCTTCTAAAATATTGACATATTTATTTGCTCATGGTACAGTTGTGGAAAATAAATTCAAGGAGTTGTGAATGGCGGATTTATCCGTGAACATCATTATAAACATAGTATCGGCACTGTCAGTCATCATTGCAGTCATTGCGTTGTATGCCGTAGGTGAATCATATAAGCAAAGTCAGGGGGAACAAACCGTATAACCCGAAAAAAGCAAAAGTGACAATCCTACAGAATACAAAGACTGTAGGATTTTTTAAAACAGGAGGAAGCTTTGAAAGCGACGGGAACAAAAGTAATAATAGAAACGCTCATAGAGCAGGGATGCGACACCGTATTCGGCTATCCCGGAGGGGCGGTGCTGAGTATTTATGACGAATTATACGGGCACAGTGACAGAATCCGTCATATAACCTGTGCTCATGAACAGGGGGCTGCGCATGCAGCCGATGCATATTCCAGAGTAACGGGAAAAGTCGGAGTGGTAATAGCCACTTCGGGTCCGGGCGCCACCAACCTTGTAACAGGAATAGCTAATGCTTATCTTGACTCGTCACCGGTTGTCGCCATTACCGGTAACGTACCTCTTTCATTGCTGGGAAAAGACAGTTTTCAGGAAGTGGATATAACAGGGATAACAATGCCCGTAACCAAGCACAACTATATAGTGAAGGATGTAAACGAGCTTGCCAATCTTATAAGGGAGGCGTTTTTTATTGCTCAATCGGGAAGACCGGGACCGGTATTGATTGATGTTCCCAAGGATGTCCAGACTGCAGTCTGTGATTTTGAACATAAGAAAGTTATAAAAAAGAAGAGAGTCTGTTCGGCTACGGAAGAGCAACTTCTAAAGGCGACCGAGCTGATTTCCCAATCAAAGAAACCGTATATATATTGCGGCGGAGGTGCGGTAATATCACAGGCGGGTAAGGAAATAGCAAAATTGGCCGAAAGAATAGATTCTCCCATAGGTTTTTCCATGATGGGTCTTTCGGCAGTATCGGCCGATAACCCTTATTGGCTGGGAATGACGGGAATGCACGGCAGATTTGCCTCCACAAAAGCACATTCCGAGGCGGATCTCATAATAGCCGCCGGAGTACGTTTTTCCGACCGTGCAACGGGTAACAGATCCAAATACACACAAAATGCTAAGGTCATTCATATTGATATCGACCCCGCGGAGATAAATAAAAATATTGAGACACATTGCAGCTTAGTCGGGGATGTCGGAACTGTTGTCACGAAGCTTCTGGACAAAGTGGAGAAAAAAACAAATACACAATGGATGGATGCCGTGCAAAAGATGAAAGACCTAAAGGAAATGCGGTCTTGCAAAGATTCGGTAATGCATCCTGAGGATATTATCGAAAAGGTAATGGAATATACGGATGCAAGCACAATTGTAGCAACCGATGTAGGTCAGCATCAGATGTGGGTTGCACAGTATTACAGGTTTAAAAAACCCCGTACGCATCTTACTTCCGGAGGATTGGGTGCAATGGGTTTCGGAATGGGAGCGGCTATAGGAGGCTGTGTGGCATCGGGAGGCAAAAGAACGGTACTGTTTACCGGAGACGGTTCTTTCGGTATGAATCTTATCGAGTTGGCCACCGCGGTAACATATAAGTTGCCGTTGGTTATACTCATATTCAACAACGGTGTCTTAGGTATGGTAAGGCAATGGCAACATGCGTTTTTTGACAGCAGATACTCACATACCACACTGGACAGAAAGACCGATTTTGTAAAGCTTGCCCAAGCATTCGGGGCATCGGGATACAGAGCAACCGATATAAAGACGCTGGACGAAGCATTAAAGAAGGCTTTTAGTACGCAAGGACCGGCGGTAATTGACTGTGTGATTGATAAAGAAGAAAAAGTTTATCCCATGATACCGCCCGAGGGATCAATAGATGATATTATAACAAGGTAGCAAGAGGTGCATTATGAAACAAGGACAATTCATATTAAGCGTATTGGTAGCAAATCATGCCGGAGTTCTTACCAGAGTATCCGGACTGTTTTCCAGGAGAAACTATAATATAGACAGCTTGAACGTAGCTGTTACCGAAGATCCGCTCTTCTCCAGAATGACCATAATAGCCAGAGGAGATCAGGCGGTAAGGGAACAGATAACCAAGCAGTTGAGCAAACTTCAGGATGTAAAGAAGATTGAGCTTCTCACTCCGGAAAAAACCGTCTTAAGAGAGCACCTGCTTATAAAAATAAAGGTAACAAAGAAGACAAGAGGCGAAATAGTGGAATCGGTAAACATTTTCAGAGGCAGGGTAGTGGACTTCAATATTGATGCACTGACCGTGGAAGTTACCGGCGAATCGGATAAACTGGATGCATTTATAAAGTTCGTGTCTCAGTTCGGAATTCTGGAGATGTGCAGAGCCGGAGCATTGGCGGTAAAACGCGGAGCCGGAAATGATAACAAGGAGGAAGAATAGGAAGCGTATTATGGTCGGAAGAAGAATTGAAATTTTAGATTCTACATTGCGGGACGGTGCCCAGAGTGAAGGCATATCTTTTTCCGTCAGCGACAAACTTAATATAGTCAAAGCACTGGATTGCTTCGGTATAGACTATATTGAAGCGGGAAACCCGGGGTCCAATCCCAAAGATATGGATTTTTTCCAGCAGGCTGCCCGACTGCAACTGAAACACGCTAAGTTATGTGCATTCGGAAGTACCTGCCGAACAGGTATCCACCCCAAGGATGATAAGAATATCCGTGCCCTTATAAACACAGGATTGGATACGTTGGTGATATTCGGGAAAGCGTGGGATTTGCATGTTAAGAAAGTATTGAACATATCGCCGGAAGAAAACCTTAAAATAGTGGAACAGACCATATCCTATTTAAAATCACTGGGAAAATACATTATTTTCGATGCCGAGCATTTCTTTGACGGATATAAATCCGATGCCGATTATGCCTTAAAAGTGTTGGAATATGCGGTGAAGGGCGGAGCCGATGTATTGACTTTGTGTGACACAAACGGCGGAAGCCTACCCGATGAAGCGGAAAAGATTACAAAGGCGGTGGTGTCGCTATTTCCTCATTGTAAAATTGCGATACACTGTCATAACGACACCGGATGTGCCGTTGCAAACAGCCTTATTGCCGTCAATGCCGGTGCCGGTATGATTCACGGTACTTTTACGGGAATAGGAGAGCGGTGCGGAAATGCCGACCTTTCTATAATATTGCCCAATCTGAAACTTAAGATGGGTTATGAATGTAACGGAGATATTTCACAACTTTATTCGGTAGCCAGAAGAATTGCCTATATATCCAATACACAGATCGATAATAACAGACCGTATGTCGGAAAATCCGCATTTGCACATAAAGGCGGTATGCATGCCGACGGAGTACTGAAAGTGCACAGCAGTTTTGAGCATGTGGATCCCGAATCGGTAGGTAACAAAAGAAAGTTCTTAATGAGTGAAGTTGCGGGCAGAAGTACGCTTATTACGAAAGCTTCCGCAATAGTGCCCAATCTTACCAAAGATTCGAAGGAAGTATCAAAGATATTGGAAAAACTCAAGGAAATGGAGCACTACGGGTATCAGTTTGAAGCTGCGGATGCATCTTTTGAGTTACTTGTCAAGCGAACCGTGGGATTGTATAAGCCGCATTTCCATCTTGTTCTGTACAAAACAATGAGTGAATTTCCCGTACCTACGGGAGGAATGCCCGCTTCGGCAACCATAAAAGTGGAAGTTGACGGCAAAGAAGAGATAACGGCGGTAATGGGAAACGGTCCGGTAAACGCATTGGATCTGGCATTGAGAAAGTCGTTAACCGTATTTTTCCCTGCCATTAAAGAAATACAGCTCATGGACTATAAGGTGCGCGTACTGGAAGAAAACAGTACTACAGCGGCTAAAGTAAGGGTACTTATCGAAACATCCGACGGCAAGAAGAGTTGGTCGACAATAGGAGTATCCAACGACATAATTGAAGCAAGCCTTATAGCCTTGGTGGACTCTATAGAGTATAAGCTTTCGATGAACGAATAAGATTATAAAATAGCACTACCGCATTTTCCGCAGAATCTGGTGCCCGGTTTAAAGGGTGTACCGCAGTTTTTGCATACGTTTAACGGCGGTAAGGTTGCAGATGTTGCAGGTGCTCCGCATACTCCGCAGAATTTGGCTCCGGGTTTGAACGGGGTATTGCATCTGGGACAAACATTGGACGCCGCTGCTGTTGAAGCACCGCAGTAAGCACAGAATTTTGCTCCCGCAACCAGCGGATTATTACATCTGGGACAGGTATTGGACTGCTTAGGGGTAGCGGGTTTTCCGCATCCGGCACAGAATTTCGCTCCCGGTACAAGTGCCGCACCGCAGTATGCACAGGAAACGGAAGCACTCTGCACTTTTGGAACCTGCGCACCGCAACCCGAACAAAACTTTGCATTTTCTTTCAATAATGTACCGCATTTAGAACAATTCATAAGCTCCCCCTTGTAATCAAAACATTCTTAATACAATTATTTTAACAGATTTCAACTTGAATTCAATATCCATGAGCATTACGAAAAGTCCGATAGGCACGCTTTGCCTTTCAAAATGTTCGTTGTATATAGTTTAACTCAGCATTTCTTCGGCATAACATATTTGTCTTTTCAGTTTATCCTTTTTTTCAAAGAGTTCCGTAACAGTGTTGATAGTCTTCTTTCTTTGCTGCTCCATTTCCTGCTTGATCCTTGCCTCTTTCTTCATCAGATGCTTATGTATGAAATATGAAACAAAGGAAATTGCCGAAATGACAAATCCGGCTATGGAAATTCCGGTTAAGACTCCGACTTTACCTAATATACCGGCCATTAACAATAATACGGAAACAGCAGTGAGTGTGATTATAAAAGGAAGCGTAGTACTTCCGCATTTTCTGGCATGATTGTTATACCTTAAATCCGATTGTTTGATTTTGACTGCTAACATACTGATTGTGTTTTGCAGGTTAAATGTTTCCGCTTCCGTTATCTTTAACTGATGTGCCCACTGCTCTTTATCCAAAGACAGTTGGCTGTGAAACTTATAAACACCCTGATTATATGTTCTCCATGTCTGCTCCAACTTATCTAAAATGTCGGCAGGAGCAACATTAAATGTACAATTGACAAAATGCTTTATATCCTCTACATCCGTTCTGCTTATTTCCAGGGTACCGAAATCATCTGTTTTTACACGAACTAATCCCCACCAGCCCCTGTAATCACCGGGAGCATCGTTGGCAACACTGTGGAACAGCTCATGTGCTTTGTCAACTTTATTGTGTTTCTTGAAAAATATTTCCGCATTTTTAAGACGTATTTCTATAGATTTCTCGTCATGAATATGTACATCGGCTTTTTCTATTTTATATTCATAGTATGTTTTGTAATTGATAATGGCTTTCTCGGTTACAAAAGCGGTATTGCAGTTGGGGCATATTGCTGCATCCTTGGTACTGTCAATTTGCAGATTTGCCCCGCATTGGGTGCATTTTGCGGCTACTAACGGCATAGGAAACTCCTTTATTTATCATTTTGAGTGTATACAATTGCTGTCAAATTGTCAACAAAAAGCCACTGTTATAATGACTGCTTATTGTCTGTTTTAACAATGTGAAAATGTGTTATTAAAAAAGAACCGCTCTGCTGAACGGTTCTTTCGTGTATTATCTCTTGTCAATCAGATTATGGCCTGTAATACAAAGTTGAGTATGAACAAGGCCGAAGCAACCCATAATACCGGTGATATGTCTTTAAACTGTCTCTTGCAAACTTTGACTATCAGGTAGAAAATGAAGCCCATTGCAATACCCGTTGTGATGGAGTAGGCAAGTGCCATGAATATACCTGCAAAGAAAGCCGGTATTGCTTCTTCCAGTTCCGACCATTGAATTTCCTTGAATGAGGAAAGCATCATTATACCTACTACCACAAGTGCGGGAGCAGTTGCCGCTCCGGGAATGGAACTGATAAAGGAAGCAAAGAATGCGCTTAATGCAAAACATATTGCAACTACAACACTCGTAAGACCGGTACGTCCGCCGACTGCTATACCTGCCGCACTCTCCACATAAGTGGTGGTGTTGGATGTGCCGAATATAGCTCCGATGGATGTTGCGGTTGCGTCTGCAAATAAGGCTTTGTCCATTTTGGATTTGAATCCCGAGCTGGATTCCATTGCTTTTTCGTCTTCTTCACTGAATATTCCCGTCTGACGTCCCGTTCCGATAAATGTTCCTATCGTGTCGAAAGTATCGGACAAGCTCATTGCGAAAATTGTAATAAGAACAATGGGCAATTTTGAAACATCGGAGAACAGTGAACCCAGTCCCTCTTTTGTGAATATAACGCCGAGTGTTGTAGGTAACACATTAACGGCATCAATGAAACTTACTTTGTCCGCAGATGTTGTTACTCCTAACGGAATACCGATAAGTGTTGCGGCTACTATTCCGATAAGTATTGCACCCTTTACCTTGAGCAGAAGAAGTACTATCGTAAGAACAAGACCTATAATAAATACATATATAGCGCCCGTATTAATTACCGACATGGACGGTACTCCGGCACCGAAATTAATGGCACCTACATTCAATAATCCGATGTAAGCGATGAATATTCCGATACCGCCGCCGATAGCATTCTGAAGGCTCTTCGGTATGGCTTTTATAATATGCTTACGAATTTTAGTTACCGTGATAAGTATGTTTATTACTCCGCAGATGAAAACCATGGACAATGCATGTTGCCATGAAAAACCGTAAGTAAAACATACGGTAAATACGAAAAGAGCGTTTAACCCCATTCCGGGAGCCTGTGCATACGGAACATTGGCAACAAGACCCATTATCAGTGTACCGATTATCGACGCAATAATGGTTGCAAGGAAAACAGCTCCCCATTCCATTCCTGCCAGCGATAACATTGCCGGGTTAACAGCGATAATATATGCCATTGTAACGAATGTTGTCAGACCCGCCAAAATCTCTGTTGACACTTTTGTGCCATTTTCTTTGAGCTTGAACATTTTTTAAATCCCCCTTTTGAATTTAATATACTGCAAGTATATTATATGGTGATAAATTGTCAATATAAAAGACGTAAAAAACAATTCATTTTTTTAAAATTCCACAATATGTAGTTATATGACATAGTCAAAAACGATACATATTGATTTTTGCTGTACTCAATGAAATTTGCGGTTGTACAGAGGATTTTTCTTTAAAAAATTTTTGAAAACAGAAAAAGACCGTAACTCCTGTGAAGTTACGGCCTTAGGTTTTTACAACAAATCGGATTATTGTCCTCTTGCGTTAAAGTCCTGACAGATATAGTTCATTGCAATGGAAAGTCTATGCAAATAAATGAAAGGTCCCACTATAATAAGTGATCCTAATACACCCCAAAGCCAATATGTATTGGCATTGAATGTGTAAGCTATGTTCCTGTGAGCAAGAGCCCAACCGACACGATTACTCATTTTATGTATCCAGACTATACCGCCTATTCCTGCTGTAAGAGGAGCTATCAACAGTGCCAAAAGAACAAAGTGCATTGTTTTCTTACCGTCATACGGAGAACAGGTAGTGTTCAGATCCCTGCCTACCTTGTAAAAATATACAATACCGTATATTCCGAGTGTGACGATACTGAGGAGAATAAATCTTCCTAAACTTCTATTTGTTTGTAGTGGTGTTACTTGCATTACATATACCCCTTTTGTTATTTTATATAACCACCTGTTTATACTAAAAGTATACGTTTATTAAAAACTTGTGTCAATGTTTTTACACAATTTTCCGTTATAGTCCCAATCTTCGCAATGAATGTATAAAATACAGCATTGTGGAGGAATACCAGTTACCGCAAGATGAAGGCTCTCCCGTAATGGGGTGAAGTTCCTGCCCGAAATTCAGTTTATCGGTCAGGCACCATGCCGTTATCCATTTTTTCATGTTGTCTTCCAGTTGCTCGGAGAAACCGTATTTATCCATCCATCTCAATGACCGAAGAGCTACCAGTCCCTGTGAATAAAAGCCCCATGAATTACCTTGTCTGTTCTGTATCCATAACGGGTCGGATATGGAAACCGCGGGGTAGGGGTAAGGAGTTTTGAATTCTTCAGTATTGTCAAGGTATTTGCTGAAAATACTTTTAGCCATATCTACATCCAATACATTTTCACAGAACAGATTGGTTATTGAAATTGATTTACACTTTATTTTATTCCCGTGCCTGTCGACATCATAAAAAAAGTCATCCTGCTCGTCATAACATATCTCCAGTATTTTTTTCTTGACCTCACGTGCGGCTTGTTTCCAATCATGAGCTTCCTGCTCAAGTCCCAGTTTTCCGGCCATTACCGCAAGTGCCGTCTTAGAGCCGTAAAAAACCGCATTCATGTCGGGTGTTATGTGAGGAAGCGAGTGGTCGTCATGCGGGTAATCCTTTGCATCTTCGGAGATGTTGCCTTTATACTTAATATTTGCAAACCTTCCGCTGTTATCATGTCCCGTGTCAAATCCGCAGAACATTTCAATCAGACCGGTTTTCATGGTCATTCTGTTTTGGGTAAGCCAGTTATCCCACTTTTTGCATCTGTCATAACACTCCGCCAGAAGTTCCATATTATTATTCTGTATGCATGTCTCCAAGCACAGTCTGGCAAAGGACAGACATTCCTGAATCTGGCTGTATCCTATCTTGTTCTTGAATTTGTTACCTTTCTCGGGATCTATTACATAGCAGGGGAACTGTCCGTCGGGTTTTTGCCTGTCCAGAAACAGCCTTATCTGATGCACCGATACGGTCGGATCGGTTTTGTCATAGTTTACCCAGGATACCGCATCATAGACATGTTCCAACCATACACCGGGGTATGTGTCGGATATGAGAAAGACATTGCCTTTTGAACCCGCCATTTTTTTAAGATGGTAGTTATAGATTCTGTCCAGAACCGACTCTTTCTTTTCCCGTATCAATTGTTTTGAAGGCATCTGCATTTCCATTTATTTTCCTCAAGTTTCTTAATTTTGACCATAATCAATTCTAATTAATAACTGATTATGTGTCAATGAGGACCAAGTCGAATTTGTTACCTTGAAAGTCTATGTTTATCAGCCGGTAAACGGTAAAAGTGTATAATATAGATAAGGAGAGTGATTAGCAAAGAACTATATCATAAAATACACATGGAATTTCAGGTTTTAATACATCCCGACGAATTATCATATGAGTGGATTGACAGGGCTATAGCAAACGATATAGATGCGATAGGTATTCACCCCGTGGGAGGATACAGGGCTCGGGAGAGTCTTGCAGATTTGGTGGAAAGATTTAAAGACAATGATTTTACCGACCTTATAGATTATGCATCGGACAACGGTATAAAAATAGAGTACGAAATGCATGCGGCTTCCTACCTTATGCCAAGAGAGCTTTTTTCCACTCACCCCGAGTATTTCCGAGTAGATGAAACAGGTCACAGAAACAACGATGCAAACTTTTGTGTTTCAAACCAAGAAGCGTTGCAATATGTGAGTAATGCGGCAGCAATCCTGGCATCCGGACTTTACAAAAGTTCGGACAGATACTATTTCTGGTTGGATGATGTTAAGAATAAGAAGTGTATGTGTGAGAAATGCCGCAATCTTTCCATGTCCGACCAACAAATGATATTCATTAATGCTGCATTAAAAGAAATTCAAAAAAGTAATCGGAAAGCCAAGATGGCATATCTTGCATATTTTGACTGTATAACACCTCCGCAAAAGATAAAACCTGTTAAAGGAGTTTTTGCGGAATATGCTCCTATGGGGAAATATGTGTCCGAAACGCAAACACAGGAAAACTCTAAAATAAATGAAGAAAGCGATATCAACAATCTGTTTTCCGTTTTCTCAAAGAGCAACTCCAAAGTGTTGGAATATTGGCTGGATAACTCCATGTTTTCCAACTGGACCAAGCCGGAGAAGAAGTTTGTTCCTGACAATAAAATGATAAAAGAAGATATAGAGAAATATCATTCATTGGGATTTGAATATATTTCAAGCTTTGCCTGCTATCTCGGACCTCAATACACAAAGCTGCACGGGCAACCGGATTTGTCGGCTTTTTTCCGATGTGTTGAGAAGTATAAAGGGTAGAGATAAAAAAGATAGAAACCAAGTGTAGGGATATATATAGGGAGAGTAAAAAAAAGAACACCTCACGGTGTTCTTTTTGGTGGAGAGAGATGGATTTGAACCATCGAAATCATAGATAACAGATTTACAGTCTGCCCCCTTTGGCCACTCGGGAACCTCTCCGTACACTGTTTTATATTGGCGACCCGGATGGGGCTCGAACCCACGACCTCCAGCGTGACAGGCTGGCATTCTAACCAACTGAACTACCGGGCCAATGGTGACCCTTAGGGGACTCGAACCCCTGTTACCGCCGTGAAAGGGCGATGTCTTAACCGCTTGACTAAAGGGCCACAAAAAACAGCAATGCGTATTTTATAATACATCTATATGCAATGTCAAGCATAAAATGGCTTTTGTCTTGTTATTCCGGAGTATACTCTTTTCGTCTGTTGGGACAGTTTTTTCTTTGGCAGTACTGGCAGTTTACATAATCCTTGTCTGTAATAAACGTCAGTCCGGATACCGATTTGTGGGGAAGCATGAGAAAAGAGGGGGTTAAGGTAACACCTGTGTCTTTTATTTCTTCTTTCATTATCTCAAAAAGCTGTGCCTGACCGGATATAGGCCAGTCCACTGTGGAACCGGGATTGACACTTGCGGTTTTTTTAAGGTCATATGTATTCTTCATATCACGATTCAGACATCTGATTGCCGTATGTAAGAGCTTCTCCATTATATAATCTATCCAATAGCCTACAAAAGGATCGGAAATGCTTTTGGAATACTCATGTACTTCGTGACCGCAGGTGGCGACATAGGGGTATACATATCCGGTATGTCTTAAGTTCTTTGCGGCTATTCTGCTGTTAATGATAACATCCTCAATGCGTACCCAATCATCGTCTATTCCGGTTATTTCCTTTTTGGTAAAAAGATATTTGGGACATGCGATGCTTATGCACTTATCATATACTTCATTGAATTCATCAATATCATCTTCCGATATTCTTAATCTTTTTATGATATCTTCTTTGTCAATCGTATAATCGTCTTTGCTTAATTTAATAACCATAACCGCCTCCGGCATCATCAAAGAATATTATACATGTTTTGTAATAAAATTTCTTCTTTTTAGTTAATATGGCATATTAAGGATGAATAACCCTTGAGTGCAAAGTTAAATTCCAGTATAAAGGAGCGGCACTGGATTTTAATCTTACGGGAAGATTTATGGACTTTTCTGTTATACAATTATCAAACCGGCAGTCACAAGAGAGGAGGTCAAACATGACCGCTATTTATAGAAATTCTAATAAGAATAAACACTTAACATTAGAGGAAAGAATAATTATTGAAAGAAGTATTGAAAAAGGTTCTACTAAAACAGCTATAGCAAAAGTACTGGGTAAGGATAACTCGACTGTTGGCAAAGAAATTGCTCAGCATCGTACACTAACCTATCCTTGTGCACTTCCATTAGAATGTGCAGTGTATAAAAAATGTAAGCATGGTAGACTGTGTCACAAAGATTGTCCGGACTATCGACCATTCTATTGCCCAAGACGAGACAGATCTCCAGGTGCTTGTAACGGATGTCCCACATATGCTAATTGTCGTTTTAGCAAATACAGATATGAAGCGTATAAAGCACAAGCTAATTACAAGGAAGTTCTTGTAGGCACAAGAAAAGGGTTAGATTTGGACAAAGATGATGTCGACAGATTAGCAAGTATCGTTGTACCAGCTATTAAAAAAGGTTTGTCTCCATACCATATTGTTCACATGTATCCGGATATAGGGATTTCTGAAAAAACGCTTTACAACTACATTGCTCAAGGTGTTTTTAGACCTTGGAATGTTATTGATTTAGACCTTAGACAAAAGGTAAAACGCAAACAACCAAAAAAGGAAACCGTTACATACAAGAAAAGAGAAGATAAAAAGCACTTAAAAGGACGGTTATACACTGATTATCTACAATACATCAGTGAAGAACCTGATTTAAGTACCGTCCAAATGGATACCATCTACAATCGAATTGAAGGTCCATTTATACAGACTTTTCATTTCTTGGAATACGATTTCTCTTTCGGTTTTTTTCATGAGAAAAGAACCGCAGAGAATATGGTAAAAGGCATAAACCTTTTGGAAGACATTATCGGCAAAGATTTGTTTATCCAACATATCAGGATTTTACTAACCGATCGCGGAGGTGAGTTCTCCAATCCGGAAGCTATGGAGAAAGATTCTGACGGATTAACTCGAACACGCATCTTCTATTGTGATCCTCAGGCTGCATGGCAAAAAGGAGCTTTGGAAAAACGCCACACTGAGTGGCGTTACATCCTGCCTAAAGAAATAGGACTTAGAGAGCTCGGGCTCTTGGGACAAGATGATCTCAATCTCGTGCTCTCTCATCTGAATTCCGTTCCAAGGGAGAAGACTCGAGGGAAGTCACCTTTTGAGCTTCTCCAGTTCTTCTGCCCGGAACTACTGGGCGCATTTACTGATTTTGGTATCCACGAAATACCAAAAGACGAAGTAATTTTGATGCCGTACTTACTTAAAAAGTAAGGCTTCATAGTGACTGCCGGCAAACAAGTTCATAGTACTCCAACAAGTGTCATTTAGTCTTCATAAAAAATTGTCTGCTAAAGGTCACTCGCATTTGTGCGCTCTTTTTGCACCCTTCTATGATTGAGTATATAGCCTTGTAGACAACATTTCAAGTAAAAGACAGAAAATACTTGCTATCATCATGTGGTAAATCTCCATGAATATCGGTATTTTAATTAACTGTATTACTAAAATCCATTTTTTTGAAAATCTCTCTTATACTGGAATTTAACTTTGCACTCAAGCATTTATTGCTTTATTACCTGTTTTATTACAGTTTATATAACTTTTTCTACAATTTAATAATATACATAATTCTTGACCGTTGATTTTCCTTTGATTTTCGCTATTTAACGTTATGTTTGAATATAGGTGTTTTGTTTGGTATAATTTTTTTAAAGAGGAATAAGTATGAATATTCATGTTTTAATCTGTGATGATGATCCTTTGGTACACGAGGCTTTAAGCGTTTATTTCGACAAGTTCGGAATGACGCATCAATCGGCTTTCAACGGACAGGAATGTCTGGATTTATATCAAAAAGGCACTTTTGATGTTATTGTGCTGGACATAATGATGCCGGTTATTGACGGTATGGAAGTATGCAGAAGAATAAGAATAAGCAGCACTATCCCCATTATATTACTAACTGCAAAATCCGAGGAAGTAGACAGACTCCTTGGTTTTGATCTCGGAGCGGATGACTATATTACCAAACCTTTCAGCTCACTGGAAGTTATAGCGAGAATAAAAGCAATAATCAACCGTGTAAGAAATCCTTCTCAAAAAGAGTCTTCCGGGAAGGTGTCTTTCAAACAACTTACGGTGGACATTACAAGGTATTCCATCCTTATAGACGATGTACCCACACATGCCACACCTAAAGAAGTGGAAGTTCTTTTTCTTCTGTTATCCAATCCCAAGATAGTCTTTACCAGAGAACAGATTATGAACTTAATCTGGGGTTACGAGTATACGGGTGACACCAGGACCATCGACACTCACATTAAACGTATACGTGCAAAACTTCCTGCTGAAATACAAAAGTGTATACAAACCATCTACGGAGTAGGATACAAGTTTGAGTGCAATGAAGAATAGGTTTTCCGACATACCTTTTTTTATCAGAATAGTATTACTGGTATTAGCAATACTTGTCATTTCACTTATTATCACCACGGTCATTTACACCGTTGCATCGGAAGAGATATTCGTAACCAATCAACTGGAAAGATTAAAAGAGGAAACAGATATGCTGGCTTCGCTTATCCCCGGTGATTGGGTTACAAGAGACCAATTGGAAAACTTCTTTGACAAAGCATTACAAGCCGAATCCTCTATCTTAAGAAGCTTTATATTTGTTTCGGACAAACTGAATGTAGAGGTATATTCTTATGCTCCCGCCATCAGAAGAGAGACTCAGACGGTGGCAAAAGCGGACATGGACAAGTTCTACAGAAATAACCTGTCAAAGCATATGCGCGGAGTGCTTGCAGGGCAATATATTTCTTTGAAAAATACCGATAATGAGTTCAACTCCGATATGTTTATTATCATGAGACCTATTTTCTCGCAGTACGGAGATGTCCAGGCGGTTCTCACTGTTTGCAAATTCATTGATGACTATTCAGGCGAATTAAGAACAATAAACAATGCTCTGGTGCTGACCATGATAGGTGTATCATTACTGATGTTATTTCCCATCTACAGAATGTCCAAAAGCATCACCAAGCCTCTTCTGGAGATAAGGGATGTAGCGGTTGCATTCGGAAAAGGAGATTTTTCCGTCAAAGCCGACGAATCCTATCCGGCGGAATTAGGCCAGTTGTCTTTAACCATGAATCACCTATCCTCACAATTAGGCAAAACAATAACCAGTTTAACCCGTGAGACCAATATTCTGCAGGGAGTATTGAACTCCATGAACCAGGGTCTTTTAGTTGTGGACGAGTCGCTTTCTCCCATGATAATCAATCCCGCCCTTCCGAAATTCTTTAAATCCACAATGAATATGAATGAAAAGCACAGTATAATTCCCATACAGGCGGTATGGGAGGATTTTGAGCAATGTTTATCGGAACAGCAGTATATTGAGAACATATATGAGTTTCAAGGAAATATGATTCTGTGCGTTATAAATCCGTTAAAGGTAAATGATGCGTTGATAGGTGCAATGGGAATATTCAGCGATATAACAAAGGAGATACGACTGGAACAGACAAGAAGAGATTATGTGGCAAATGTATCACACGAATTGAAAACTCCTCTTACAGGTGTTATGGGATTATTGGCTCCGCTTAAAGACGGAATAGTTACCGACCCCGATAAGATTACAAAGTATTATGCAATTATGTCCAACGAATTACAGCGACTGAACAGACTGATAAACGATTTGCTTATGCTGTCCCGTCTGCAGTCGGCAAGCGAGGCATTCGCCATGGATAAAGTTAACCTTTCGGCAATAATTGTCGATAAGATTGAGAGTTATCATTTTACCTATGAGGATAATAATTTGACAATTGATTTTACCGGTCCTTCGCAACCTGTGCTTGTATACGGCAATGCCGATCGTATAGAACAGATACTTACCATACTCATCGATAACGCGATAAAGTTCTCACAAAACTCGGCTGATAAGAAAATAAATAACGAGAAAATTAAGATAAAAATAGCAATAGTCAAAAAAGACGATAAATATATCGTTTCCGTTCAGGATTACGGAACCGGAATATCCAAAGAGGATATCGAATATGTATTTGAACGATTCTATAAATCGGACAAATCCCGTTCAAGTGCCGGTTCCGGCTTGGGACTGGCCATTGCCCGTGAGACTCTGAAAAGAATGAATGAAGATATATGGGTGGAAAGTGACGGGAAATCCGGATCGGTTTTCTCTTTCACTCTCAGCGAGTATAAGCCGAATATTGACAAGGTTAAGTGAAACAACATTAAATTTTAACAGCTCCGTATTTACTGAAATCGCACCCTGTAATGCCTGCTATTCCGCAATACGCTCTTAAAGCACTGTCTAAACACACTTTATCATCAATATGGAAGATAAAAGGCTTTTTCAGTATATCCTGCAGCTGATTTATCAGTTCAAACATAAATTGTGCATTATCTCCTCTGTAAAATACATTATATACATCACAAGGCTCCTCATTTATGTCATAAGCATTGTCAATATTGTCGTATATATCGCCGTCAATAATATCAAAATCAACGGTTTCATAAGAGTCATCAATATCAACATATCCGTACTGACAGAAGATATATCTGCTCTTATCAACAGGTACGGTAATACTTCTGTCTTTATCTTTGATGTAATTCATAGCCTTTATATATTCCGGAGTGGTGCCGCAGCATCCTCCTATTATCCCCACATTGAAATCCAGCAAATTGTCCGAATAGCCGCAAAACTCTATTTCCCCCTGGTCATAATGAGCGATTCCGTCTACAAAACTCGGAACTCCCGCATTGGGCTTTACACAGACAAAATCTTCAAATACCGCAATATCTTTAAGTATATCTCCCATTTTATCCGGTCCGTTGGAACAGTTTACTCCCACCACATCGGCTCCCATTTTCTTCAAAATACCGGCACATACCTTCGGTGAATGTCCCATAAGAGTCATGTTATTCTTCTCAAATGTCATATTGCATATAACAGGCAGATTTACCGTTTCTCTGTTGGCAAGATAAGCGATTCTCATCTCTTTTAAATCGGTAAAAGTTTCAAAGTTAATCACATCGGCATTGCGACATGCATATATCTGGTCTTTATACAAACTGTATGCATATTCGAAAGTTAACGGTCCGAAAGGCTGTAAAAGCTCTCCTATAGGTCCTATTGATGCCGCGATAAGTATATTTCTTCCGTCAATCGCCTGTTTTGCAAGCTCAATTCCCTGACTGTTTATCTTGTCATGTAACCCTTCCAAACCGTGACGCTTTAATACAAGCCTGTTGGAACATAACGTATTGGTCTGAATTATGTCGCTTCCCGCATCGCAGTATTCTTTATGTATGCGCATGACCGTATCCGGATGTGTTATATTATACGATTCCGCCAACTCTCCTTTTTGCAAACCGTATTTTTGCAGCATGAATCCTTTGGAACCGTCAAACAGATATATCTTTTTCTTGTTAAATAGTCTCATTTCTTACACTTTTTCCTTTAATCCCATTTAATCTTATCTTTATATTTTGAAGAGTTATATGAGTTGATGCAACCGCAGTATTTCTGACGGTATAACCCGTACTCCTTTGCTTTATTCTGACCTATCCTGTAACCTTCCCGAAAGTCATGATAAAAAAACTCTATGCCGTATTTATCGGCAACACTTTCCGCTATGTCGATAATAAGTTGATGATTCTGATAAATGCTTACCAGTAACGTGGTGGAAAACCCCTTATAACCGTTATTCTTGGCATAACGTGCCGTTTTTTCCAACCTTATATTATAACAATCCTTACATTGGAAACCATTTTCCCAAAGATACTGTAAAAACTCATCATCTTCAATAAGAGGAATGTTAAAACGTGACGTATAACTTCTGAGCGTTAAAAGCCTTCTCTCATGTTCTTTCTTAGGATGAATATTGGGGTTATAGAAATACGAGTCAAAATCCACATTCATTTCATTAAGCTTTTCATTAACATATACAAGACAAGGTGCACAGCACGTATGTAAAAGTATTTTATTTCGGTTCATAAGGTATTTTCAGATGCTTGTATGCATGTGGTGTTACGCATCGTCCTTTCGGTGTCTTCTTTATGAAGCCCAACTGAAGAAGATACGGTTCATATACATCTTCAATGGTATCTTTTTCTTCGTTTACGGAAGCCGCAAGCGTATCCAGTCCTACCGGTCCGCCGTTAAATTTGGTTATTATAGTTTCCAGGATAGCTCTGTCTATATTATCCAATCCTATTTTGTCAATTTCCAGTTTTTGCAGTCCGTAATCGGCAATTTCACTTGTAATTACATCTTCTCCTTCCACTTGAGCGAAGTCCCTTATTCTTCTCAAGAGCCTGTTTGCTATTCTCGGTGTTCCTCTGGAGCGGGAAGCTATCTCATTAGCTCCGTATTCGTTGATATTGAACCCTAAAATACCGGCACTTCTCTTTACTATCTTGCTTAATTCCTCTACTGTATACATCTCCAGTCTGCAGGATACGCCGAATCTGTCGCGCAACGGCGAAGAAAGCATGCCTGTTTTGGTAGTAGCTCCTATTAAAGTAAACTTGTTTAAATCCAGGCGTATGGTTTTGGCACTGGGACCTTTCCCGATAATAATATCCAACGCAAAATCCTCCATTGCGGGATACAGAATCTCTTCCACAGTACGATTCAGTCTGTGTATCTCATCAATAAACAGAATATCGTTTTCATCAAGATTGGTTAATATGGCTGCAAGATCCCCGGCTTTTTCTATAGCCGGCCCGCTGGTTACTCTTAAATTAGCTCCCATTTCCGATGCTATGATGCCTGCTAAAGTGGTTTTTCCTAAGCCCGGAGGTCCAGCAAGAAGCACATGATCAATAGGTTCACGCCGTAATTTGGCAGCCTCTATGAAAACCTTAAGATTTTCCTTTATCTTTTCCTGACCGAAATACTCGTCAAAAACCTTAGGCCGTAAACTCGCTTCGCTTTGGTCGTTCTTTATAAATGACGGAGTTACAAATCTTTCTTCCTCCATTGCCCTTCTCCTTTATATCTGCTCCGCTAAAGCCTTCTTGATTATATCCTGCAACGAATCGGACTCATCGTATACCTTATTCAGAGCTTCTCTTGCATACTTTGTATTATACCCCAATACAAGCAGTGCATTAACCGCTTCGGAGTATTTATCGCTGACCGCAATCTGTTTTACCGCATCGCCTTCGGCAGCGTAAAGACCTTTTAATTTATCCTTAAGCTCCAGTATTATTCTCATTGCAGTCTTTTTACCTACACCGGGTGCTTTGGATAACGATGCCGCATCTTCCGATACTACCGCAGTAGCCACTTCCTGATAGGACAGTACCGATAATATGGATAAAGCGGCCTTGGGTCCTATACCGGATATACTTATCAGCATATTGAACAGAAAGAGCTCTTCTTCACAGGCAAATCCGTACAGTACCATCACATCCTCCCTTACGTGAAGATATGTATATAGCAGAGTCTGCTCATGTGTCTGCAGTTTCGACATGGTGTTTATGCTTGTAAATATCCTGTATCCTACTCCCGCATTGTCCACTACCACATAATCATGTTTTTTAGCTACTACTTCCCCTTTTATATACTCATACATTTATTTTCCGTCTTCCTTTCTTCCCTGTAGGAATTGGCATGGCATATGGCTACCGCCAAAGCATCGGCCGCATCATCGGGCTTGGGAATATCTTTCAGATTGGCCAATACCTTTACCATCTGCTGAATCTGATTCTTGTCGGCTCTGCCGTAACCGCAAAGTGCCTGTTTTACCTGAAGAGGCGTATACTCAAAAAACTCCAATCGGTTCTCGGCAACAGCCAATACAGCAACACCTCTTGCCTGACATACATTTATAGCTGTTTTCTGATTGGTGTTAAAAAACAACTGCTCCATGGCTACATGCTCTGGTTTATACTTCTCAATTACTTCATTAATACCTCTGTAATTTTGCAACAGTCTTAAATCAAACGGGGTTTTTGCTTGGGTCTTAATAACACCGTATTCCAGTACTTCGATTTTGTTTTTGAAATAATCTATGACCCCATATCCCATAATGGCAAAACCGGGATCAATACCTAATATTCTCATAAGTACTCCACATCTTGAGATTATATCATGATACTTTGTATTTTGCACAGTACAACCGTCATTTTGAAGAGTAATGAAAATCACGTAAATTAATCGGAAATATAAAATTCGTTTAATTATTGTATATATTTAAAAAATCCAGTACATATTCATTTAGCTCCGATAAGGTTTCCGCCGCAGGACGCGTATCCAACCCTCCGTCCATCAAATATGTAATGACGGGTGTTACCAATCTCATATCGGTTAATCCCAGATGTCCGACACCTTTAATATGCTTATTCACATACATAGGATTGTCGCTTTTCATAAGTCGTGTATTCATATCATATGTAGTAATTTCATCCATTTTTCCATACAATGCATCCGAATAGACATGCAAAACGGGTAACGGATACGGCTGATCGGTAAAGATATACCTGTCTTTGTCAATCCCCACAATATCCGCTGCAAACGGAGCCTCCAAAACCGCCAATGCTTTAATCTCTTGCGCTCTTTCACGACCTACGGCCAATACGGCGGAACCGCCCAAAGAATGTCCGGATAAAACCGTCCGTTCTTTATCAATATACCGTTCATAATCATAATCATTCTGAAAGTCCGAAATGCAATCAAGTACCGTATTGATATCATCAATCCGTACTTTTAACCACTCCTTAAATGAACTTAAAGTTCCGGGCAAATCTTCCGAACCCTGCGAATTCATAACACTTTGTATAAACTTTCCGTCCATATTTATATTCCTGCCGTCCGACATCTTACAGCTGAAAGAGTGGTACGGATGATTCATGCTTACTACAACATAGCCTCGTGATGCCAGTTCTAAAAATAAAGTTTCATTGGATTCGGCAACACCGAAAGATCCGGGAGAGAATAAAAACAAAGGGTGACTTTTTGCTTGTGCGTCCTTCGGAAACCACACTTTGACAGGAATCTCCCTTTCATTGCCGTTAGTAGCCATTCCCGGAATATCGGTATTATACTTATAAAATGCCGTCTCGGTTATGACACCGTAAGGTCCGGTAGGTTTCTTGGCCGGAATAAACGGAAAAAATACCTGAATTATCATAAATACTACCAAAACAAATGAGACAATTACCAATATCGCTTTTTTCCACTTCAGTACTTTCTTCTGACAGATAAGGAAGATAAATAAACCGAAAGCAACCAATAATCCTATCAATCGTATAAGCATAGTCTTTATAACCTCCCGTTAAATTATATTCCAACGGATAATTCTGTTCAATTTCTTAAACGGTGACTATTGTAAAACTATTGTATATTCAGTAGATTTCCCATTAAATCGCAACAAAAAAGTAAAAAGAAAAGGCTTATAAGCCTTTTTAAAAATCATAAAGATATTCCGTATCCGCACTTTATTTGAGTACGAGATATAAGAAGATGGATGTAACCGCAAAGAATATTGCTATATAAACGGTATACTTGGAAAGAAGCTTGTCAATTGCTCTGCCCTTACCCTTACCGAAAAAGGTTTCCGCTCCGCCTGTAATAGCTCCCGAAAGTCCTTCGCTTTTGCCCGACTGCATCAATACCACTATGATTGTTGCCAGACACACAATTATATGCACTATACCTAATATTATCTTTAAAGCTTCACTCATTTTTTGCCTCCAAAACTTAACTACGAGATTATAACATAAACGATTTTGTATAGCAAGTATATTTTTTCTTGCTGTTTTCATTCATTCGGACAGGAATAGAGCTACTTGCGGAATTCAAAATGGACTGTCATTGCAAATTACACCGAGACAATGGTTTATACTCTTTTTGAGTTTAAAGAAGTAACCGGTAATATTATTTTGTCCAATGACGGTGCGGAATATATTGAGAAGTATATGTTATCAGCAAGTAATTAGAACCTGTAGCGAAGTCGAGGATAAAACGCCGTTTTTGACTGTTTTTACATTCATAAAACCCGGTGAAATCAAACTTTCCCAAGTGTAGCATTTGTCTGACATCAGAGGTTTTCTTAAGTTCAGGTACAATAAATCTAAATTTGTATCTATCCAAAAAACTGAAATTTATCTCCGTTTATATAATATGATTTCCGGCTCTGAACCATTACATCCATATTCACAAATCAAAATGAAATTTTCATTCGCAACTACACCGTAGCAACGTTCTGATTTTTCCTTTTCAATTTGATTTCCCAGATAGACGTCATTTTTGTTTAAGAATTTTACCGTGGTTCCGTTGGTAAGGGGATATTCTAGATTAACATACCCTCCGTTTAGTAAAAACAAGTCTTTAACGATAAGTCCGTCAATCTTCAAATGATTGATTTCAACAATTAACCGGCTCTTTAGTTCCTGAAAGTTTGAGTTGCGTTCTGCGATACAGCTTCCCCCAAAGGGATGTCCGTTGCACTTCTCACATCCGCCGCATTCGGATAGCTTGCTGCATTCTCTACAGCAGTCGTCACCACAAAATGTCATATATTCTTCCTCCATCAAGTTCTATTTTTTTATTAACCTTATTTCAGCACTTCCCATACAGGATTCTGTTTAGAACCGACTCGCCTGATATAACCCTTCTCTACAAGAGAATTGAGCGCTCTTTGAACCGTTCTTACAGTTTTAGAAATCTTATCGGCTATCTCTTCTCTTGATGAATCCGGTTTTTGTTTTAAAATAGCATAAACCGCTTTCTCTGTTCCATTCAAAGTGACATCCAAAGTGACATCTAAAATGTCACTTCGAACCTGCGGTCGATATATTAAAAATTTGAATCCATTATCTTTGCTTTCGTAAGAATACTTGATTCCGGAATCTTTACATAAGCTATCTATTCTCTTAAAACCGCTGCCGAATTGCTCTATGTATTTGCTCAAGTACAAAATTTTGGAGATTGTCGCATTTCTTATCTCAGACTCCACATTACCTTTTATATATTCTTCCGGCTTATATCTACTGGCATAATCTCCGGGGCTATATATAGTTATCATACTCGGATGAATACATATCTCATGATTTGTCCTGCTTCCATACATTGCGTGTGCAAAACTGTTTGCCAAAACCTCTCTTATCACTGCCGTCGGAATTTCAGGAATCTCACTTCTTTCCGATTCAATAATTTCAACTTTCCATCGTATATTCTTAAATATGTAATCTTCTGCTTTCTTCAACAGATTATAAATATTGTCCTCATATAATCTCATATCAAGAATTGTCAATTTTTCATCCGATGCAAAAATACCGACTTTTAGAGAAACTGGCCTTGTATTGCCAAAGAGAACCTCACCGGCATTTGTCAAGTGCTCATCTTTAACAAGACCGAATCTTTTTAAGATGAGCGGAGTGGTATACCTGCCTTCGGGTAATCTTCCGGCGTTTATCGCTTTTTGCCAAAACGATTTTACTGCAAGCTTGTCAACTTGTTTTGATAAAGTGTCGGATTTGCTATTTTCCCATTTCGTACGGTATTTATTTGCTTCGAAAAAAGTCTTTAATTCTTCGGGACTTACTTCTCTGTCCTCATCTGCGGTTCGCAAATAGTATCTGCCCGCCGCGGAATATGGCTTGCTATCACCGCTGAACTCAACCTTTATCAATTGTTTTCCATCTATCACAATTTCATCAATTGCAGGATATATCTGCGGTTTAATGCTTTCATAAACCGCTCTTGAAACATCTCTTAAAGATGATTCCGACACATTCTGTCCAACAACATCACCATTAGGCTTGACCCCGAAATACAATGTGCCGATACCGTGCTTATTTAATATAGACGCTATGGAAATCATAGCAGCTTTTATCTCACTCGTCGATTTTTTAAATTCAAGAGTTTCAGTTTCTTTTCCGAGATTCATTATCTTACCACCTCTTTCCAAAGTGACATTATTGTACCACGAAGTGACACTTATGTCACTTAGAATTATTTAGTCGAATGCTGTCTGAAATCGGTGCCATAATCGGTGTCACTTTATGGCACCGATTACAAAGTATCATAATTGTGCAGTATTTTTGAATTTAGAATTTTGTGGAAACTCTGAAACCCTGTTTGTTGCTGCGTTTTTCGCCTTTAGCATTATTATGACATACTCCCCGGAGAAGAAGTCATAAATAAAACGCTCTTTTTGACTGTCTTTACATTCATAAAACCTCGTAAAATCAACCTTTTCCGAGTGTAGCATTTGTTTGACATCAGGGGTATACGAATACTCATGTACTCTTATTATTTGCAATTACAATTCGAATTTAAATATATTAGGAATAACTCCTGTTCCAAATGTCGCTATGCTCATCCTGTACATAGCTTTTGCGTGGATTCTATCGTGCCAGAGAAATCTTCTTAAAACTTATGGAATCGACCATTCTTCCCCGTAACTACCTTTATAAACTTTGCCTGACAAAAAATTTCCTCTCGCTTCTAGTTCTTCAAAACCCCGAATTCGATTTTCTACTATTGTCCCATCATTTGAGACATCTAATCCGATTTCTCCCCAATAATACTCGTTGACATTTTTAGTGTGCACATACATTTCCGAGGCAGTTCTGGGAGCAGTGCCGTAAAAAGTTTTTCTTATGGGTAACACGCTTTGATTTTTATCAGGAAAAGAATTATATAGACTTAAAAAATCTTTTGCCGATTTAAGCACAAGGGCTTTTAGTCGTTCATACTCTTCAATTGACAAATCCATTTTTTCCGTCTCAAATAAGACCTCTGAGTCTGCATCACTAATAGATAAATTTGTTACACTTTCCTGAATAATTATCATTTCAATGGAAGATGGCGGAGTTTCCCCTGTCCAAAGAAAATACGACTCAATCTCGCGCTCCATCTTTCCCAAAGCTTCTTCTTTTGAAGCACCACGGGTAAAAGCACCAATCACATTGCTTGAATATATCAAGCTGTCATTTTTATTATGTTCCCAAACACAGTGAACAAGCATTTTATCGTCAGTTGTCATCTTTGACCTTTCAACTATTTATCAACATAAGTTCAAACTAACAAGAATTTCCTGTTAGTTGCCCCCGGCATAAGCTCGCCGTCTTTGTATATGCCGTCTATATGCTGGCTGATATTTTGTTGCGTGGTGTCATATACCTCCGCGAGCTGCTGCTGTGTAACCCAGATATCCTCATCGGAAAAACGGACCGATACCTTTGTGATTCCGTTATCATCTTGATATATCAACACATTATTGTTGTTATTGTCATTCATAATATCCACCACCTATCTTTAAGGCTCACTTCTGCTGCCTTATGCCAACTATTTTACCAACCCTTTAGTAATTATATCATTGGTTAAAACTTAATCCGGTAAGCCGAATTAATTTTTTATATTTTTTCTGTCTAATTCCTTCAGTTTTTCGAATTTCTTACTTTGTGGAAGCTCTGAAACCCTGTTCACTACAACATTTTCCCCCTTTAGCATTATTATGACATACTCCCCGGAGAAGAAGTCATAAACAAAACGCTGTTTTTGGCTGTCTTTACATTCATAAAACCCGGTGAAATCAAGCTTTTCTACGTGTAGCATTTGTCTGACATCAGAAGTTTTCTTAAGTTCAGGTACAACAAATTCTAATTTGTTATTCTAATATTTAAACAAATAGAATCCCCATATGCAGTTACTAAATTCACCCGCAACAAAACTATGAGATTGTCCATCAATATTCACAGTATACACCGGAAACTTGAACTCCTGATGATATATGGGGTCTTCTACCAAAACACTTTCACCGGTATTGTTCCATTCATATTCAAATATATTTTTCCCAAACAGAATTACATTACCGTCAATACCGGAAACCTCAAACTGCCAAGTTTTTGATTTATACATTTTCATCACCACACCTTTTCTATCAAATTCTTATTTATATACCTAACCTTATTTCAACACTTCCCATACCGGATTCTGTTTAGAGCCTACTCGACTGATATAACCCTTCTCTACAAGAGAATTGAGTGCTCTTTGAACCGTTCTTACAGTTTTAGAAATCTTTTCAGCTATTTCTTCTCTTGAAGAATCCGTTTTTTTTTAAAAAAAGTATTTTTAATGGTCGACTTTACTCTACCCTTTTTTATGTACCTTTCTGTTTTTCCAGAAAACCACCGTTACAATTACCATAAAAACTGCCAACATAACCGATGAAATCAGTTGAGCTATTGCAGCTGCAGGGACAGGTTCTAACGGCCAAGGCTCTATAAACACAGCAAGACATGCTCTGAACACCCAGACTACGGTTAAAAATGTATAAAATACAATTGTTTCGAAGTTAAGCTTAAAAGCACTTTTTGCCAGTATGATAAGAACGAGACTGGCACCGAAAAGCAAAGCCGAAAAACATAAATTAGTATAGTCGATTCCTACAATAAGATTCTCATACTGCATAGGCAGATAATCGTACCACTTAAACATATTAGGCACAAAAAAATGCCATAAGCCCACTAACATACTTATTGTCAGAGTCACATAGTATATAACTTTTATTCCCTTGTTTACCCTGTTATCACTTTCTTGTTTTGACGTTTCTTTCATTTTAAATTGCCTCTGTTAACATTATATACTAATAATTGCTTTTCTTCCGTTGTTTCTTTGCATGTTGTCCCGATGAGTTTAAAAGCAACTCTTTATTTATCTTCTCGGCAATTATATGCTTTGTCTCTTTGAGCCATTCCAAATCGGGAGTATAACCCATACTTCTGGAAAACGAGTAATACAAGTCCAGACATTTGTAGTAGTCTTCCAGAGCATCCAAAGTATAGGAGATTATTACCGGTTTAAATATCGGTTGCGAGTAGGAAAACAGTAAAGTATACTCCTTAAAAAGCTCCATTACCTGCCTGTTCTCTTCATCAAAAGGTATTGATGCCAGTTTCAGTAATTCTCTCTTACTGAAGTCTTTATAAATCTTTCTAATCTGATCGCATAAGTTCAATGTCCTGGAAATATCCTGCTTAACATAGAAACCGCCGGTAGGAATGGATTTCCATACTCTCAATGCCTGCGTTATATCACATTCAATATCTAAAAGTATGTCGGAGTATCCTAAATACGCATATTCAACGGTGGCATTGGGAACGGTAAGATTGTGTTTAACCAGATTTGTATCACTTACTGTGGAGACATATCCTTTTTCGTATATTCCTCTTCTTCCCGCACGCCCCGCTATCTGCTTTACTTCCCAGGGAACTAACGGTCTGATGACAGTTCCGTCAAACTTTTCCGTTTCCAGAAACACTATCCTTTGTATCGGAAGATTAAGTCCCATACCTATTGCATCGGTCGCAACCACCACATCGGTTTTGCCTTCCAGAAATAAACCGAGTTGCTTTTTTCTGGTCTGATAAGGCAATGCTCCGTATATTATGCTGGCTTTTTTATTGTAACGGGATAACTCGTCCGCAACTCTTAATACACTTTTTCTGGAAAAAACCACTAAAGCATCACCTTTTTGCGTATTCTTCAGAGAAAAAGGCTGTTCGGAAAAGATAAGTTCGGTATTCCTCTTGTGTCGGATAATATCATATTCCTCTTCACAGTCTTCAATTATTTTCACAAGAATCTGTTCCGCTTCCGGGGCACAGCAAAGATGAATAGTTTGTGCTTTTATGCCTAAAATAGCTTTTGTCCAATAGCAGCCTCTTGCTTCGTCCTGAATAAGTTGACATTCATCAATTACCGCTACATCATAATTTTGACTGTAATCCGCCTTTTCCACTGTTGAGGATATATGCTTTGCGCCTTCCACTATATCCTCTTCTTCCCCTGTGAGCATACTGCATAACACACCGTCCTGCATAAGACGTTCCTGAACTTCCAGTGCCAACAGTCTCAACGGCGAAAGATATGCACCGCTTTTTCCCTCTTTTAACGCGTTTAGGGCATGATATGTCTTACCTGTATTGGTCAGTCCGGAATGAATAACAAAGTATCTTTTCATTTTTCTTGTTTCGCAAAACTCATCTTTGGGATTTTGGGGAATAAGTTTGAGAATCTGTTCTTTAGCCATTTTCTTAAGATATCTTTCCATATATATCGAAAGAACGGTATTGTTTTTTAACTGAAATACATTACCGGTATCCTCAAACAGTGTAAACATATCGGGTATATGACCGTTTTCTTTGTTGTACCTGTTAAACAGATACAACTCACATATCGCCATTTTTTTGTATATCTCATCAAAACAGTTATCACTTATCGTTAATTTATTCCTATGAGGTAATGCGGTATTAAGAATATTTCTGTTCCTTTTCAGATACATTTCAGCATTATTTTTGGTCAATCGCTGCTTTGAAGAATAACTTAAATCGGAAGACATCTTAATCAGTTGTTTTTTTGAAGGGGTCTTTCTTTTTCTTGGTAAAATTCTCTCAAATACCGTCTTTAACAGCGAATACAGATATATCGCCTCGGGCGAATTGTTCCATTCAAGATATTTCTTGCTCACTTATTCTGATTATCCTTAATTGCTTTATTTGCAAGCCTGTCACATCTGTTGTTATATTCATTATCACTGTGACCTTTAACTTTAACCCACTTTATGTTATGTTTTTGATTCATTTCATAAAGAGATTGCCACAGCTCAAGATTCTTTATTTCTTCGTTCTTTCCTCTTGTCCAGTTGTTACTCTTCCAGGAATCTATCCAGCCCTGATTAAAAGCATTGATAAGGTATGCGGAATCGGAATAAACCGTAACATCACAACTCTTTTTAAGCTGTGCCAGTCCCTCCAATGCGGCTGTAAGCTCCATTTCATTGTTGGTTGTATCTTCTTTATACCCCGATATCTCTTTTTCCTTATTTCCGTACAGAAGAATAGCGGCATAACCGCCCGGACCGGGGTTGTAAAGACAAGCACCGTCGGTATAAATTCTTACACTTTTACCGTTTATCTTCTCTTTTTTGTCTCCGCTCATATCTATTGAGCGTTTTTTTGCCGCAATTACCGCTGCTTCTACAGTCTTTTCAAAATTCTTTGATTTAAGCACTTTTATGCCTTCAACCGTTGTACCGTTGGGAGAACATATACTTTGTATAAGGGTTTCCATGTCGGCATCCTGTTGCATTACATATTTTGCCGAACCTTCAACAGTCTGACATGCCAACAGCTTTGCATCTTCCGGTGAAATGCCGTTCTTTACCGCTGTATCCATGAGGGATTTTATAAACAGGAAAACGAAAGCAGGTCCCGATCCGGCAACTGCCGTGGTTATATTCATCAAAAACTCCTCTTTTACCACAAGTGTTTCTCCGACATATTTAAGGTACATCACCGCTTTCAACAAATCGGCTTTTGTTGCATTGTTTCCCTTGTATATCGTAGCCATTCCGCTGCCTATTGCCATAGGCATATTGGGCATTACCCGTATAAACCTGCCTTCTTTTATTATATTTTCGTAAAACTCCATTGTTTTCCCCGCCGCTATGGTTATGAACAGTATGTCTTTTACCGCTTTATATGCTTTAATCTGCTCCAGCAATTCCGCCATCCCGTCGGGTTTAACACATAAAAATACTATATTGCACTTTTTAAGCAACTCCTCGACACTTTTAACAAGTTTGGTCGAAGCATCGATAAGATAATCGGCCTTTCCTCTCTGCTGCTCGTATATAAATATCTTTGCTTTACTTGCCTTAATGCCTTTTATAAGTGCGGAACCCATATTACCCGCTCCGATAAAACCTATTATGTCAGTCATTGTCCACCTCTTTTTATAATAATGGTATCTTTTTCCACCGGTATATCTGTTTTAAGATAATATTTCATTGCCGGATGATGTGCTTTATCTATCGGCTGCATATCTTCATCATAAAGTTTTATTACTTTTTGTTCAAAAGTGTTTATATGCGGAGACATCAGAATAACCGTATCGTCAATATATACCGGGTTCAGTTCATGAACTCTTGCAAGACCAAGCTCTTTGTTATAGTCCTCCACTATCCCGCAATAGGTATACTCCCTGATATAGTTGGAATTTGAGTATGTCATGGATTCTCTTGTTTTATTTACAAAGTCCTCATACCCCAGATTATATGCCGTTGTGAACGGTCTGTGGCTTGCCATGGAGACAATCTCGTTGTATTCCTCCAGTGAAGATAAATACTTTTGCTTATCCCTGATACAATCATCAAATGCCGTACGGTATGCTTTGGTAACGGTAGCCACATAAAAGGCACTCTTCATACGTCCTTCAATCTTAAAACTGTCGGCTTTACACTCTAAAAGTTCGGGAATATGATTTATCATGTTCAAATCGTCGGAATTGAGAATATATGAACCTAAATCATCTTCATATATGGGAAAATATTGACCGGGACGCTTTTCTTCCATCAGAGCATATTTCCATCTGCACGGTTGAGCGCAATCCCCCTGATTTGCGTCTCTTCCTATCATATATGAACTTAAAAGGCATCTTCCAGAATAGGATATACACATGGCTCCGTGAATGAATATCTCAATCTCATGCTCTGCTCCTACGGCATCCTTTATTTGGGCCACATCGGAAAGCGACAGTTCTCTGCCTAAGATAAGGCGTTTGGCACCTAACCTGCAAAATGCTTTTGCACTTTCTTTATTTAATATGTTGGCTTGTGTACTTATATGTATATCAATGTTTTTGGCATGTTTCTTTGCCAACTCAATAAGCCCTATGTCGGCAATTATGATACCATCGGGTAAAATATCTGACAATCGGTCAAATGTCTTTTTAATCTCCTCCAAATCCTTATTCTTCGGCAGTATATTAACCGTGACATATATTCTCTTTCCGAGGGCTCTTGCATAGGCTACAGCATGTTCCAGTTCCTCATAACTGAAATTATCCGCTTTATCGCGTAAACTGAACTTATTTAAGCCCAGATATACCGCATCCGCTCCGTATGCATATGCAATTCTTAATTTTTCCATATTTCCGGCCGGTGCCAGAAGTTCTATCGCTCTCATTTCTTTACCGAAATCGATAATCCGTCTCCTACGGATAATATCGATGTGCAAAACCTTTCATCCTTTGTAATCTTATCCAGATATCTATGCAATCTTTCCACCAGTGTTTTCTGTCTGTGAGGTATTTTATCGCCTTTGGCAACCATTCCCCTGTATAAGACATTATCGGAAAAGATTATGCCGTTATCATTGACAAGGTTTGAACATATATCAAAATATTCTTCATAATGCCCTTTTGCCGCATCTATGAATATAATATCATACTTTTTATTGATGTTTTTTAAGTAGTCGCACGCTTCCGCATATATAACATTTATATTCTTGTCGGGTGCCATCTCCTTTATATTCTCTCGTGCTCTTTTTACCATTTCCAAATCATTTTCCACGGTATCAATATAACCGTTATCTTTGAGATATTCGGAAAAGAAAATACTTGTAAAACCAGTTGCGGTGCCCAGTTCAAGTAATGAATACGGTTTTTTAAGAATAAGGTAGGTTTCCAGTACTCTTAAGACTTCCAATCGCACAACCGGAACACAATTTTTTAAAGCGTTCCTGTACATCACTTGCAGATTGTCCCTAAGCGGTGCTAATGTGTCTTGTATATATTTTTCCACATCGTTATTGACTATGTTGAAGCGTTTTTCCATGGCTATTTCTGATATAACTTAACGTAATAGTTATGCTGTTCAAGAGTGGTGGCATATGCATGAGCATCGGTTCCGTCATTTTTCGCCACATAATAGAAGTAATTATGAGTTTCGGGATATAAAGCGGCCGCTATACTGGCTAAAGAAGGATTGCATATCGGTCCCGGAGGCAGTCCTTTGTACATGTAGGTGTTGTAACTGTTCATTATCTCATGATCTTCGTTGGTCAATTGCTCCTTAAGTTTTCCCGTCTCATTGAGGTAAATATACTGTATCGTTGCATCCACCTGAAGATAATTGAGATATGTCTCTTTAGAATTCATCCTGTTGTAAAGCACACCCGCTATCATTGCCCTTTCATCCATTGTAGATGCTTCTTTTTCCAGCAGCGATGCTATAATCACCACTTCATCTATTGTATATCCTAAAGCTTGTGCTTTTGCTCTGTAGGTCTCATTAAATTTGCTGTTGAAGTTATCCAGCATCTTTTTAATATCCTCTTCGGCATTGACGGTAACATCGAAAATATATGTGTCGGGGAATAAATAGCCTTCCAGACGGTTGGTACGCCTGGAATCCTTAGGTATCTGCTTTACAAAATCATATTCGAACTCATAATTATTGCAGACCTCATAGAACTCTTCCTTTGTGCGTATGTCGTTTTCCGTAAATTTCTCCACTGTCTGTGCCATTGTAAGACCTTCGGTAAAGAAAATCTTCTTGGAGGGATTGGGAACACTGTCCGAAGAGAGAATGTAAATAAGCATTTCATATCCCTGAGCCGTAACAACATCTATACTTCCCGAATCATAAGTGACCGAAGCATCAAAAATGTGATTGCCGGATTTATAGTTGCCGTCATTACCCATTAACAACGAATAAACCCAGAAATAGGTATCGTTTATGATAATTCCTTCATTGACAAGTATTTTAGCTATTTCTTTCGTATTTGCACCCTTGGGTATGTTTACGACCTTCCGGTTCTTCTCTTCTATGGTGCCTATTGCAGCTTTGGCATCAAATACATTAACTTCTTTTACAAGGGTGTTCGTGAAAGTATATCCTTTGTAGAAAACAAATCCCAATGTAAACAGAAATCCCAACCACAATATCAACGATATAAACTTCCTGAATTGAGACTTGGGTTTATATACAACTATTCTAATCTTTTTATTCTTTTTTCTTTCTCTTCGCTTTTCCGCTTGTTCTTTTGTGAAAAATTTCCAGATACCGTCGATAAAAGTAAGTATCTTACTCTGCTTCTTTTCTATACCCTGCTCCCGACCTTGGTCAAAATCCTGCTCATTGGCGGTATCGTCAACCTGTTCTAAAGGCAATTCGGTATTCTCTTCTGTTTCTATCTTATCGTTATCCGTATCAGTCAATTATCCGCTCCGAAAATTTCATCTTTTATAATATACCATAAAATCATTAAATCGGGAATTCTACTTCTTTCCGGGATCAAACCCTCCTATCTCAAAAAATCTCTCCCGAGCCCATCCCGCCCATTCGTCTTTAATGCGTAAGGTATTGTAGTCACCGTAATCTTTGGCAATCAAGCCTCCGTTTTTATAGAAGAGGTCTACCATCTGAGTGGCTGCGTCTCGTATAAGTTGCCTGTTTCCTGTAGGAAGTATTGCCTGTATATCTACCGGTGAAAACAGCGTTGCCTTCCCCCCTATTTTTTCCGCCAACCGTTCTATTCCCATCAATGTGGGTTGATCCAACTGAAAAGCATCAATTCCCACTTCTAAAAGATCGTCTAATATTTCATAAATATAACCGCAGGAATGCATAAGAACCTTTAAGTTATTCCTGCGCGCAGCGGTACATAATTTAACAAAAGCCGGTTTAAAAATTTCTCTCCACATTGCAGGGGATACCAGCAGTCTGTCCTGAATGCCCCAGTCTTCACAGAAGAAAATTCCGTCAACACACTTCATGGCTCCGAACATGTCCACCATGTTTACCAACTTGGTTATAACCATATCCTGAAGTTTAAGAACATTATCCTCCTCCAGAACCAGATCTTCCAGAAAGTATTCCATTTTGCGGATATTTCTCATAATAGCGAAGGTACAGCCCGGTATAGGACCCAGTATAAAGCGTTCTTTATACGGTTCCACGCTTAAGTGTGCATTAAAAAATCTTTTCTCATCATCAATATCCGGCAACTTATATGAATCCAGATCCTCCCAGGATTTCAAAGCACCTTCCAGGACTTCTCCTCCGCCCGTGGTATCATGAGCCATACGTCCCCATAAGTTACCGTATTCATCCAGACGGAGAGTGCCGTCAAAATCCTTATATTCGGGATACATATCGGCAAAATATGCGGGCTTCTGCCATTTATTGTGCTCTTTTACGGGGATATTAAGCTCTACAAATTTAAAATCCCTTAAAGAACCGTCAAGGAAATCATATCCTATCCTCCCCGGATTATCGAATTCCAATACTTTCTTAATAACTGTTTTTGAAATCATTTTACCCTCCGATACCTTATCTGAAATACTTGACACCCGATGCAAACAGCATCTGATCTTTGTTGCCAGGTATATTCTTGCAAATATACTGCCCTATTCTTTCGGAATGTCCCATCTTACCCAATATCCTGCCGTCGGGACTGGTTATTCCCTCAACGGCATAATAGGAGCCGTTGGGATTGTACTGTATATCATACGAAGGATTGTTGTAATCATCCGTATACTGTGTTGCAATCTGTCCGTTCTTTGAAAGATTTAAATATTCTTCCTTTGTACAGATAAACCGTCCTTCCCCGTGACTTACCGGTATTGTATATACTTCACCGAGGTCGGCACACATGAACCACGGAGACAGTTTGGAGACCACTTTTGTGTTAACCATACAGGATACATGCCTTCCAATACTGTTAAAAGTCAATGTAGGGCTGTTTTCTTTAAGTTCAACCATCTTACCATACGGAACCAGTCCTAACTTTATGAGCGCTTGAAATCCGTTACAGATGCCCAGCATCAATCCGTCTCTGTTGTACAGCATATCGTAAACCGCCTCTCTTATATACGGGTTGCGGAATACCGTCGCTATGAACTTGCCCGAACCGTCCGGCTCATCACCCGAAGAAAAGCCGCCCGGTATGGCGATAATATTGGCCTTATTAATCTTTTTAACAAAATCCTTTACCGAGTCGTCAATATGAGCAGGTGTAAGATTTCTGAACACGGAAAAGTCACATACCGCACCATGATCTTCAAAAGCTCTTTTTGTATCATATTCGCAATTGGTTCCGGGAAATACCGGTATGAATACATAGGGGGTTGCAATTTTATTCTTACTGTAATGAATACTCTTACCGTCATATAAAGTATTGTTTATCTTCGGAGTATTTGTTTTTGCTTTGGTGGGGAAAACCCGTTCATATTTATCGGTATATGCCTCAACCAATTCACTAAGAGCAACGGAAAGGTTACCCATGACAAATTGCTTATCTTCAATTGTCTTTCCTACAACCGAGATATCAACTTCTTTATACTTATCAAAAATATATGATATTTCTATATCCTCTATTTTATCCGAGTCAATCTCCGCTATGATATCACAATAGCCGGGGGTAAATAAGGTGTTCACATCGGCCGATAATTCAAAACCTATCATATTACCGAAGCAGCTCTTTAATAACGCTTCAGCCGCTCCTTTGTGTTTTACCGTACTTGCGGACAATATCGCTTTCTTTTGGTTCAATTCCTTGAAAGCGGCAAAAATCTTCAGTGAGTCGGCAAAATCGGGAGTGCTATCGGCTTTTTGTCTGTGACTGAAACGAATAACCGTATTACCCGCCTTCTTGAATTCCGGTGATAACACGTTTTCGGCATCGGTATGACTGACCGCAAAGCTTATAAGGGTGGGAACCACATCCATATCCATAAAAGAACCGGACATGGAGTCTTTTCCGCCTATTGAAGGCATCTTGAGCTCCAACTGAGCATGCAGTGCTCCTAAAACCGCCTGTAAAGGTTTTCCCCATCTTACGGGATCTTTCCTTAAACTCTCGAAATACTCCTGGAATGTCAAACGTATATTGGTATAGTCACCTCCGGCTGCCACAATTTTCGCAACCGATGAAAGTACCGAATAACAGGCACCGGTAAAGCAGGACCATTCAAAAATCTGCGGGAAAAATCCGTAGGACATCAATGTGCAATAATTTGTCTTACCGTTCAATACGGGAAGTTTTGCCGCCATGACTTCCGCCGGCGTTATCTGATACTTTCCGCCCAAAGGCATGAGAACGGTTGCGGAACCTATCGTACTGTCAAATTTTTCAATCAGACCTTTTTTAGAACATGCATTCAGATCGGTTACCGATTCAAACAACCGCTCTTTATATGATTTGTCTCCACGGGTTTTCAGATAAAACGGATTGTTGTTTTCGTCTTTCCCGGCAATATAAGCCTTAGCATATTGTTTCACACCGTTGGTATCTAAAAAGCTTCTTTCTATGTCCACTATGGTGTGTCCGTTCCAGAACATTCTTAAACGACCGCTATCGGTTACTTTTGCAACCGGTGTAGCTTCCAGATTCTCCTCTTCGGCCAGTTTCAATGCTTTATCAACATCTTTTTTATCCACCACAACGGCCATACGCTCCTGCGATTCGGAAATGGCAAGTTCGGTACCGTCAAGACCTTCATATTTCTTAGGTACTTTATCGAGATATATATCCAGACTGTCGGCCAACTCTCCTATAGCCACCGATACACCGCCCGCTCCGAAGTCATTGCATTTTTTAATCAAAAGACTCATTTTCCGATTACGGAACAGGCGCTGTATTTTTCTCTCTATCGTGGCATTACCCTTCTGAACTTCCGCCCCGCAACTTTCCAACGATTGCTCGGTGTGTCCTTTGGATGAACCGGTAGCACCGCCTATACCGTCTCTGCCCGTTCTTCCGCCTATAAGCAATACCACATCACCGTCTGCCGGATCACACCTTTTTACATTCTTCAGAGGAGCCGCGCCGATAAGCGCTCCCACTTCCATTCTTTTTGCCACATAACTGTCATGATAAATCTCATCCACCAAGCCTGTGGCAAGTCCTATCTGGTTACCGTAGGAACTGTAGCCGTTTGCCGCCTCCCGAATAATCTTAATCTGAGGCAGTTTTCCGGGAATTGTGTCTTCTATTTTAGTAAAAGGGTTTCCCGCTCCGGTTACTCTCATAGCCTGATACACATAGCTTCTTCCCGACAGCGGATCTCTTATTGCACCGCCAAGACAGGTTGCGGCACCGCCGAAAGGCTCTATTTCGGTGGGATGATTATGTGTCTCGTTTTTAAACATAACCAGCCATTTTTCCAAAGACTCATTCACTTTAGCCTCTACCACTATTGAACAGGCATTGTTTTCTTTGGTATCTTCCAAATCATCCAACAGTCCTTTACTTTTAAGGTATCTGGCACCTATGGTTGCGATATCCATAAGACTTATGTCTTTTTCTTTACCTTTATACAGTTGCTTCCTTATCTCTAAATATCTTTTATAAGTATTTTCACATGTCTCGTTATATTTGTCTTTTTCTATCGTTATATCGGACAAAACGGTATTGAATGTGGTATGCCGGCAGTGATCCGACCAATAGGTATCCAATACTTTCAGTTCGGTAATGGTGGGATCTCTGTGTACCGATCGGAAATATTGCTGTACAAACAATAAATCCTCATCGCTCATGGCAAATGAATATTGTTGCTTAAGTGTTTTCAACTCGGATGAATGGAAAGTTATAAAACCGGTTACTGTATCCACACTTTGCGGCACCTCGAAGTGTTCGGTAAGATTGTCAGGTTTTTTTATACTTATAATACGGCACTCTACGGGATTGATAAGATACTTCTTTATTGCTTCTATATCTTCATTTTTCACATTTCCGTACAGGCATACCACCTTAGCGGTCTTTACTATTGGTCTTGTATGGGATATGAGCTGTATACACTGTTCGGTAGAATCGGCTCTCTGATCATATTGTCCGGGAAGAAACTCATATGCAAAGACATATGCAGCATCCTTTGCATCAAATTCTTCTTCATATACCGTATCGGTCTGTATTTCGGCAAAAATGCCGTATTTAGCTACGGCATATATGCTGTCATCCATTCCCTGTATATCGTATCTGTTGAGAATACGGATATGCTCCAGTTTCTTTATTCCCAGTAAATTTACACATTGGTCCAAAAGACCTTTCGCTTCCGCATCAAATCCGCTTTTCCGCTCAATATATATTCTTCTTATATTTCCCACAGTCCGTACGCTCCGCATTTATTTGATTATATAATACTACACTATTCCGTACTCTTGTTAAGCATTTCGTTATTTCTTTTAAGAAAATCCGTCATGTCTTCTTTTTCCAATTTACCTGCGGAAAGCATTGCCAGTTGATAAATGTATATGGCTATATCGCTCTTCTTTTGCTCATCTTCCATAGTTGCCAGCTTACTTATAACCGGATGCCGTGTGTTAAGCACAAGGGTGTTGCTCGAAGGGAATTCCATACCGTACATTGTCTGCATGTTCTTCATTCTGCTTTCATATTCATCGGATATTATAACTGCACTTACATCGGAAGATTTTAATGCCTCTACTTCCACACTGACCTTTTTATCCTTCAGAAGCTCCAAGAAGAACTTTTTAATATCGTCAAATCCTTCGGTCGCTCCTTCTTCCGCCAATACATCCTTAATGCCGCTGTCTATACTCATAAAAGAGGTTCCGGGATTATTGGATTCTATAAACGTAAGGAAATGCGAATCCAGTATATTGTCCAGTATAACCGCGTTTTGTTGATGTTCTTTGAATATATTGATGTACTGAGCCTGCTTTTGCATATCGGAGACATAATATATTACATCCTTCTGCTTTTTCTCTTCATTAATCTTCTTATATTGCTCCAAAGTATGATGCTTGTCGTATATATCCTTGTATACGATGATATCCTTTACCTTATCGTAGAACTTCTCTTCCTTTAAGCATCCGTACTTGACAAAAATGTTGATATCATCCCAGTACTTGTAGTATTGCTCCGCATCGCTCTTATACAACTGTTTCAGTTTATCCGATACCTTTTTGGATATATGGCCGGCTATCTTTCCCGAATAACCGTCATTCTGTAAAAAGCTTCTGGAAACGTTTAACGGCAAATCGGGACAATCTATAACGCCTTTTAACAGCAACAGATACTCAGGTATGACCTCCTTTATGTTGTCCGCTACATATACCTGGTTGCAATAAAGTTGTATTTTACCTTCCAATGTATTGTATTCATTGGTAAGTTTAGGGAAATACAGTATGCCGCGGAGATTGACCGGATAGTCCATTTTCAGATGAATCCAGAACAGGGGCTCTTTAAAATCACGGAAGACTTCCCGGTAAAATGCCTTATATTCCTCATCCGTACAGTCTTTGGCGTCTTTCAGCCACAGAGGTGAAGTGTTGTTGACGGGTTTTTCTTCCGAAGCATCCTTACCGTCTTTATCTTTCTTTGCACCCTCTTCGGAAAGATAAATCTCCACAGGCAGGAATTTACAATACTTATCTAAAATTTCCCGCATCTTCCACACATTAACCAGATCCTTATTCTCCTTATCGGAGTTTATATGCATTATAATGTCGGTCCCGTGGGTCTGCCTTGTGCCTTCACTCATCTCGTATCCGCTGGTTCCGTCGGATTTCCAGTAAACCGGCTGCTCCGATTCAATATATGATTTGGTCTGTATTTCCACATATTCCGATACCATAAACACCGAATAGAATCCTAAACCGAAATGCCCTATAATCTGATCGGTTGCATCGGTCTTATCCTTGTATTTCTCGAAGAAATCAATGGCACCGGAAAATGCAATCTGATTTATATACTGCTTTACCTCGTCAAAAGTCATTCCTATACCGTTGTCCGATACGGTAACGGTCTTGTTTTTCTTATTGACTTTGACATCAATTCTGTATTTCTCCGGTTGCTCGCTCTCACCTAACGATGATACTTTCTTATGTTTTGTAACGGCATCAATGGCGTTAGATACCACTTCTCTCAAAAATATGTCTTTATCGGAATAAAGCCATTTCTTAATGATAGGGAGAATGTTCTCCGTATTAATGGATATGTTTCCTTTTTCTTTCATTTTGCACCTCCAAATAACTACTTACTTTTTCTTCATTCTACAACAATCACTTATTGATTCACACGGTTAAGCTCATATCTCATGGCCGTATAGAATACCGCACTGTATGCCGCGGTATCGGCTCTTAATATCCTTTTTCCCATATGAACCGAAAGAATCCCGTATTCATTCAATTTTTCAATCTCCTGTTCCGAAAAACCGCCCTCCGGACCGATAAATATGTTTATATTCTCCACTTTCTCACCGAAAGCTTTTTCCAGTATCGCATCTATGGAATGCTCCTCTTCCGCTTCATGGCAGACAAAGGATATTTCCTTTCTATATCTCTTACTTTCTTTCTTACTATCATTATTATTTAAATTATTACCCGATTGTAAACACATTACCGCATCAAACAGCTTTACCGGCTTATCAATATTCACTAAAATATCCCTTTTACTCTGCATACAGGCAAGCTTGCATACCCTGGACCATCTTTTATGTTTTTTTACGGCATTTTCAGAAGAAATATCCACTATCGTGTTACTTGTAATTACAGGTTTAACAGCATATACTCCCCCTTCTACGCACTTTTGTATCATGCTTTCAAAGCGGTCGCCTTTCAATACGGCGGGATAAAGGGTTATTTTACAACCGGGCTCGTTACTTAAAGGTATTCTCTCCTGCAAGACGGCTTCACAGTAATTTTTGTTAAGATTACCGACAGATGCAATAAATGTATTGTTGCACCCGTCGCATATCTCTATTAATTCTCCCGTTCTTATGCGTAAAGAGTTTTTGAGATGCTGATAATCGTCGCCTTCTATGCGAACCGTCATATTATTATTCAATTTTGATTGAACAAAAAATCTATGCATCTTTTCTCCCCGTAAGCGCAACCCAGCCGTTTAGTTCATTACACTCTATACTGCTAAATCCGTACTTTCTCATGTTATCAGCGGTTTCTTTTTCTCTTTCTTTAATAATTCCCGAACAGATAAGGTAACCGTCCGATTTAACCGCTTTACTCAAAAAAGGAAGCATTGCGGCTATAACGTCGGGCACTATGTTGGCAAACACCATATCGTAAGGACCTTTTGCTAAAAGTAAAGAATATGATTCCATGTCTTCAAGAATATCAGTGCAGTAAACCAGCGATTTATCCTGTACATCGTTTGCAATTGCGTTTGCCATGGTAGTATCGGCACTTGCCTGATCTATGTCGAAAAACACACAACTTTTTGCACCCAAGACCAATGCGCTTATGCCTAAGATTCCCGAACCGCAGCCCGCATCCAAAACAGCGAAACCCTCTTTAACCAAAGCTTCCGACTGCATAAGACACAGTTTTGTGGTCTCATGAGTACCCGACCCGAAACTGTTTCCGGGATCCAATGTTACAACTCTTCTGTTATCGGTATTGTCATATTGCTCCCAGGAAGGTCTTATCACCAGACGCTTGCCTATTTCTATGGGTTTAAAATATTGCTTCCAGTTATTTGCCCAGTCTTGATCGGATATCTTTTCCGTTTCAATATCGGTATATGCATTCTTTATACAGTCAAGTTGCATATTGCCCTGCTCATTATCGGCAAGATAGACGGTTATGCTGCTCCTTATATCCTTCCACTTCATTAAACTATTGTCTATGTAATCCCAGTTAAAGGATTTATCCTTAAGGAAATCGTTAAAATCCGCACTGTCTTCCACTGTACAGCCGTTAATTCCCATATTTATAAGGAACCACTGTAACTCTTCCTGATTGTCCTTATCCGTAAATATCTTAACTTTTATCCATTCCATCAAAAAAGTCTCTTTTTCTTTTTGTCTTTATCGGTTGATTCACCAAAAAGAGCCGCATAAGCTTCCAGTGCCTTTTTCTGCTCCCTGTTCAGCTTTTTAGGTACATCAACATATACTTCAAATATCTGATCTCCTCTTGATTCTTTGTTGAGAAAATGTATTCCTCTGTTTTTCAAAGTAAAGGTTGTACCGGTCTGGGTACCCGCCGGTATGTTGTATTTAATGTCTCCGTCCAATGTGGGAACGGTTATTTCCGCACCTAATACCGCTTGTGCATAGGTTACGGGTATTGTGCAGTACACCGTAGTGTTTTCTCTTGTAAATATCTCATGAGGTGTAACTGTAATATGCACACGCAAATCTCCTTCCGGTCCTCCGTTTTTACCGGCATCACCCTGTCCTCTTAATGAGATAATCTGGTTATTATCAATTCCCTTAGGTATGTTAACCTCAATCTTCTTTGTTACCCGAATAGTACCCGCACCTTTGCAGTGCTCGCATAGTTCCTCGATAACTGTGCCTTTTCCGTTACATTTGTTACATGTGGTGGCGGTTATCATCTGTCCGAACAGTGTATTCTGCTGAACACGCATCTCCCCCGTGCCCTTGCACTGAGGGCAGGTCTTGATGGCTTTTCCGTCTTTGGCTCCGGTTGCTTCACACTGCTCGCAGGACTCGCTTCTTTGTACGGTAATGGTCTTTTTGGTACCGAAAGCCGCCTCTTCAAAAGAAATCTTTATAGATTGGTTAATATCCCTGCCTCTCATAGGGGCATTTCTTCTGGAAAAACCCGATGAGAAACCGCTGCCGAAGCCTCCGCCGAACAAATCGTTAAAAATGTCAAAGGGATTAAAACCTCCCGCAAAACCCGAAGAAAAGGCTCCGTTTAAGCCGTCAAACCCGAACCGGTCATACTGTCTTCTCTTATCGGGATCGCTTAACACACTGTATGCTTCACCTATCTCCTTGAAAAGTGTTTCCGCTTCGGGTGTATCATTAACGTCAGGATGGTATTTTTTTGCCAATATCCTGTATGCCTTTTTTAATTCTTCATCGGTAGCGTTGCGGTCAACGCCCAAAACTTCGTAATAATCTCTTTTTTCCGCCACAAGTAACGTCCTTTGTTTTATTTATTAACTTAAGCGGCGATTTTCATCGCCGCCTTAAGCGACCGAACCATTATATATTATACCGACTTACTTGTCATCATCAACCACTTCATAGTCGGCATCATATACGTTGTCATCTTTTGTATGGTCATCCGTCGTATGGGAATCGGCATCAGGACCTGCCTGCCCCATATCGGGACCCGCCTGCTTGTACATTCCTTCCGAAAGTTTGTAGACCGACTGCTGTAAATCATCGGTAGCGGTTTTTATCTGTTCCACATTGGTGCCTTTCAATGCACTCTTAAGGTTTTCAATCTGCTCTTCAACCTTTGCCTTTTCTGTCGGATCGACTTTATCGGCATTATCTTTCAAAAGTTTCTCTGTCTGATAGATAAGCGAGTCGGCATTATTCCTTGCATCAATCTCTTCTTTCTTCAGTTTGTCTTCCTTCTCATGAGCTTTTGCATCATTTACGGCTTTTTGTATCTCATCTTCGCTTAAGTTTGTGGAAGCGGTGATGGTTACTTTCTGTTCATTTCCCGTTCCCAGATCTTTGGCCGAAACGTTAACAATACCGTTAGCATCAATATCGAAGGTAACTTCAATCTGAGGTATTCCTCTGGGAGCCGGAGCTATACCGGTAAGCTGGAATTTACCCAATGTCTTGTTGTATTGGGCCATTTCCCTTTCTCCCTGAAGCACATGAATGTCCACAGCCGTCTGTCCGTCTGCAGCGGTGGAGAATATCTGTGACTTTTTGGTAGGTATCGTGGTATTTCTTTCAATGAGTCTTGTGCATACGCCGCCCAAGGTCTCAATACCCAATGATAACGGAGTAACATCCAGAAGAAGTAAATCTTTTACATCTCCTGTGAGTACGCCGGCTTGTATGGCTGCACCCATTGCCACGCATTCGTCGGGATTTATTCCCTTAAAGGGTTCTTTTCCTATAAACTTCTTAACCGCATCCTGAACGGCAGGTATTCTGGTGGAACCGCCCACTAAAAGAACCTTGTTGATGTCCGCAGGCTTTAACCCTGCATCATTCATTGCTTTTCTTAAGGGATCCATGGTTTTTTGTACCAGATCCGCTGTCAGTTCATCGAACTTTGCTCTCGACAGCGTTATATCCAAATGCTTGGGTCCTGTAGCGTCCGCTGTTATAAACGGCAGATTGACATTGGTGCTTAACACCGATGACAGCTCTATCTTCGCTTTTTCCGCTGCTTCCTTAAGTCTTTGCAAAGCCATCTTATCATTTCGTAAATCTATACCGTTATCATTCTTGAAAGTTTCGGCAAGATAATCAATAACTTTATTATCAAAATCATCTCCGCCCAGACGCGTATTACCGTTGGTTGCAAGAACCTCGAAAACTCCGTCGGATATATCCAATATGGATACGTCGAAGGTTCCGCCGCCGAGGTCAAACACCAGTATCTTCTGGTCCTGATCCTTATCCATTCCGTATGCCAAAGCGGCAGCGGTAGGCTCATTTATGATACGCAATACATCCAGACCGGCAATTTTCCCCGCATCCTTTGTGGCCTGTCTCTGCGAGTCGGAGAAATATGCCGGAACGGTAATAACCGCCTGAGTTACTTTTTCTCCGAGATATGCTTCCGCATCGGCACGCACTTTCTGCAAAATCATTGCGGAAATTTCCTGCGGTGAATATTTCTTATTGTCTATATTAATCCTCTTATCCGAACCCATTTCTCTTTTAATGGATACTATTGTCCTGTCAGGATTGGTTATTGCCTGTCTTTTTGCAACCTGTCCGACCAGTCTCTCTCCCGTTTTGGAGAATGCCACAACCGACGGTGTTGTCCTTGCTCCTTCGGCATTGGTTATTACTACCGGTTCACCGCCTTCTATTACTGCTACACATGAGTTTGTTGTTCCTAAATCTATTCCTATTACTTTTGCCATTTTAGTCCTCCTTATTTGTCTTTGACTTTTTTTGACCTTATTTTCATTTAAATTATTTCTTTCCTATTGTGCTACCTTTACCACGCTGTGACGAACAACACGGTCTTTGTAAATATACCCTTTTTTGAAAACCTCTACAACGGTCCCCGGCTGAATATCCGGATCTTCCGTTACCATTACCGCATCGTGAATGTTGGGATCAAACGGTTTGTTAAGACAATCAATCTCAAAAACATCCAGTTTTGCCAAGATTTCCAGGAATTGCTTATGTATCAATTCTATTCCCTTTACGACATTGTCATCGGACGAATCGCAGTTTGCCAATGCCAAATCAAGGTTATCCAATACAGGTAAGAATTTCTCCGTTATGTCCGCAACACATATATCATAGATGTCCTGCTTTTCTTTTGCGGTTCTCTTCCTGTAATTATCATATTCCGCTGCAAGACGTTTATAACTGTCGGTCAGTTCACGGTTTTCTTTTTCAATATCGGTCTCACACGAAGTTACTTCTTCATTACCGGTATTGCTCTCATCGGAAACTTCCGCTCCGTCCTGCTGTATATTCACGTCTTTTTCTTCCTTTTTCTTTGCCACTACTGTACCTCCTTCTTGTCATTTTTGTCATATATGATATCTCCCAATATGGTTTCCATGTAATTGAGAGAGTTCATTACTCTCCTGTAATCCATTCTTGTCGGTCCCGCAACCGCAAACGTTATTTTCCCTTCCGCCCCCAAATCATATGTATGCTTGGCTATGGAAAGTTTGTTGAAATTCTCATTTTTTATCTCATTTCCTATACTGACGGAAAAAGCATCGTCGGTAGGACATAACAGCAGTTCGGAAAGTTCCATTTCCCTGCTGAAAGCATCAAAGATACTCTTTACTTCCGACAGTTCCTTGAAATCCGGGAAAGACAAAAGGTTTTCCTTTCCTTTGAGGAAGAACTCGTTATCCTCATACTGATGCAGTATATCCATTACTTCCGATACCACCCGGATAAAGAAAGCTTTATTGTCGCGGTCGAATGTATCTATAAAAGCAAAATCGGTTGTCTGAATGTCTCTCAATGTCATACCGTACAGCTTTTCGTTGAGATACTCGGATAAAATGTTTACCTGCACTTTGTCGCTAAGCTGTTCTTTGATAAGTCTGTGTGCCGCTACCCCGTTTCTGAATATAACCAGTACAAGATAAGTATCTTTGGCCACCGACAGTATATGGAATGTATCTATGCGGCTGACATTTCTTTTGAGCACTCCCAAGGAAGTATACGGATTACCCAAGAACAGTCTTTCCAGTATATAGCCCAGAGTTTCTTCTATTTCCACTTTTTTAAGCAGTTTATATATCTTTTCCTCAATCTCTCTTTGACGGATATGCTCGGTAAGGTAGTCGACATAAAATCTGTAGCCTTTATCGGTAGGTATACGCCCCGAAGAAGTGTGCAAGGAAGTAATGTACCCCTCTTCTTCGAGTTTGTGCATTTCGTTCCTTACGGTAGCGCTGGAAACACCCAGAGGATATTTTTCGGTAATACTTTTTGATCCTACCGGCTCCGCGCTGTTAACATATTCTTCGATTATAACCAACAGTATGTTGGCTGCTCTTTTATCCATTTTTCTCCCTTTTTAGCACTCAACGTCATAGAGTGCTAACTCTACTCAAAGATACCATCCTGTCATATTTTTGTCAACATCTATTTTGTTAAAAAGAAGATATATGTGATTAAATCACATTATCCGGCAGACTTTTATACTTGAACTCTCCGTATTTCTCGAAAAGACTTAAAGAATCTTTGTGTACAACCAAATTGTCGGTTTTAATATCCTTATTATACAGAACCGAAATAAACTCCGTTCTGTTCTCCAATGCTCTTAACACTACGGCATGCCCTTTAATAACATAATTGTAGTGATTATCGGCAACTATCCGTACATTTGCCGCATTCCACGATTGCTTGTCGGGTTGCTTCTTGCCTTCCATAAATACGGGATAAAGCGATTTGGGAGATATAAGTATGGCGGATTGCTGCTCATCGCTTTCCGTAAACATGGCGAATTGTCCCATAACTATACTTGCTAAAGTGTGGGGATCATGCCATGTGGCATCCAATACAAGATCATAATTATTGTAATCCCAGTAATCGGCACCGTAGATTTTGATAAAACGTTCATGTTCGGCTGCAGCTCTTTCCAAAAGTTTTTGTTTTGCTTCGTTTACATCGGTATAATCTTCCACTCCTCCTCTGTCCGCTTTGGCTACACGTTGAGCCGCTACAAGAGGATCTACGGTAAGAAATACTTTATATGACTGCTTAACAAAGAACCATGCCATACGGGAATCGAACAGTATTATCCTGTCTTTAACCGCATCGGAGATACGGACGGTCTCATTGTCTATAATATTATCCAGTTCGGTATTATCCGACATCATCTTATTAAGTTCCAAAGTGGAGATACCTTTTTGTGCAGCTACCTGTCTTTGTATTTTTCCGGTGGAATATACCTCATAACCTGTCTGTTCCGATATGATTCTGCATACAGTGGATTTACCGCTTCCCAGCATCCCCGTTATAGTAATATGCATAAGTTTGCGCTCCCGGTTACATATTATATATGGCTTAGTGCCTTGTATCTACATAAATATACCAAAGTCGGTTCCATACGGGCAAGTGTAAATAATCTTTATTCCCCTGTTTCCTCAAACATTTACACAAACTCCACAAATACCTTATTTGCCACATCCATTCCCGACCTTGTCAGTTTATAACTGTCCGATTGCTTATACAGCAAGCCTGTATTTACAAGCGTTTTTAACTTATCACCGTACTTTTCCTCAAAATTCAGGTCGAATTTGTCTTGGAAATGAGCAATATCCAATCCGCTGTTCATTCTTAGTTTAAGAATAATGTACTCGGTTATAATCTCCTCTTTTGTAAGTGTATCGGTGTGTACAACGGGCTTTTCATACTTATTCAATAAAGATATGTACTGATGTAAATCCTCTGTATTACTGTATCGGGTCTCATTATACAAAGAATGTGCGGATAAACCGAATCCCAAGTATTCGTCACGGTTCCAGTAACCTATGTTATGTCTTGACTCATAACCGGGGACGGCGAAATTGGATATTTCATATTGCTGTAAGTTAGCCTTTTTAAGACTTTCTATACTTAAGTTATACATTGCCCTGTCCAGATCTTCGTCCGGCATTGGCATAACATTCTTTTTAACCATTTCATCCAGTAAAGTACCCGGTTCTATGGAAAGACTGTAACAGGATACATGCGGTATTTCCAGGCTTTTAAGTACATTTAAGGAATCCTCATATTGTTCCAATGTCTGCTTGGGATATCCGAATATCATATCCGCACTTATATTATCAAACCCCGCTTCTTTACATTCGTGTATATTGTTAATGGCGGTCAGACTGTTGTGGATTCTTCCCATATACATCAATATCCTGTCGTTAAAAGACTGTATACCGAAACTTATTCTGTTGATTCCCATCTGTCTGTATTGTACGAAATTATGGTAACCCACAACACCGGGATTGACTTCAATAGTTATTTCGGTATTTTCATCAAATGTAAAACATTTCAACACCTGATAGATATATTGCACATCCACATGAGAGGGTGTTCCTCCTCCGAAATATATGCTGTCTATTCTTCTGCCTCGAAGTTCATTGGAATAAAGGGCTATTTCGGTTATAAGGGATTTGAAATACGGTCGGAACATATGGTCCATACCCGCAAAAGAATTGAAATCGCAGTAATTGCATTTGGACTTACAAAACGGTATGTGAATGTATATCCTCAAATCATTCATGTCAGGTATCCAATTTCAGAACACTCATAAAGGCTTCCTGAGGCACTTCCACCGAACCTAACTGCCTCATTCTCTTCTTGCCTTCTTTCTGTTTCTCCAACAGTTTCTTCTTTCTGGAGATGTCTCCTCCGTAACACTTGGCTATAACATCTTTTCTGTATGCTCTGACAGTCTCTCTGGCAATTATCTTACCCCCTATTGCAGCCTGAACGGGTATTTCAAACTGATGTCTGGGTATCTGCTCTTTAAGTTTTTCCACCATCCTTCTGCCGCGTGCATACGCCTTACTTTCATGCACTATAAAAGAAAGAGCATCTACAAGTTCCTGATTTAACAATATGTCCAATTTGACCAGTTTACTCTTCTCATATTTCATAACTTCGTAATCTAATGATGCATAACCTTTGGAACGGGATTTTAACGCATCGAAGAAATCGTAAATTATCTCGTTAAGAGGCAACTCATAATCAAGTTTTGTTCTCGTGGCATCAATATATTCCATATGAATAAATGTACCTCTTCTGTCCTGACACAGCTCCATAATATTACCTACATATTCGGCAGGAACGATTATAACGGCTTTTGCAATGGGTTCTTCCATATAGGCAATTTCACTTACAGGCGGAAGATTGGTGGGATTATCCACTCGCAGCACTTGCCCGTCGGTTTTTGTCACTCTGTATATGACACTGGGTGCGGTGGTGATTATATCCAGATCGAATTCTCTTTCAATTCTTTCCTGAATAATCTCCATGTGAAGAAGCCCTAAGAATCCGCACCGAAATCCGAATCCCAATGCTGCCGATGTCTCCGGCTCATACATCAATGCCGCATCATTGAGTTTTAATTTCATCAGAGCATCTTTCAACATATTGTATTTGGCGCCGTCTGCGGGATAAATACCGCAAAACACCATGGAAACCGCTTCTTTGTAACCCGGTAAAGGCACTGCCGCTTTATTCTCCGCAGTTGTCACGGTATCGCCCACTCTGGTATCTTCCACATTCTTTATGCTTGCAGTAATATATCCCACTTCGCCTGAAGTAAGCTGCTCCGCGGGTATAAAGCCTCCGGGTTTAAGATAACCCAATTCCACCACCTGATACTCCTTTTTTGTATTCATCAGACGAATGGTATCGGTAGCCTTTATTACCCCTTCCATTACTCTGCAGTAGATTATAACACCTTTATATGCATCAAATTTCGAGTCGAATATGAGGGCTCTTGCAGGCATATCGGATTTATCTAATGGTGCGGGAAGATATGTCACTATCTTTTCTAACACTTCTTCTATGTTTATACGGTTTTTTGCGGAAATAAGGGGGGCGTGATGCGCTTCAATCCCTATTAAGTTCTCTATCTCTTCTATAGCCAATTCCGGTCTTGCGGCCGGAAGATCTATTTTATTTATTACCGGCAGTATTTCCAGATTGTTATCAATAGCCATATAGACATTAGCCAGTGTCTGCGCTTCCACTCCCTGAGCGGCATCCACAACCAGTATTGCACCGTCACATGCGGCAAGCGATCTGCTGACTTCGTAAGAAAAATCCACATGTCCCGGCGTATCTATAAGGTTAAGAATATATTCTTTACCGTCGTTATGCTTGTATACCATACGCACGGCCTGGGATTTAATGGTTATACCGCGTTCCTTCTCTATATCCATATTATCCAGAACCTGGTCGGACATTTCCCTGCTTGTCAGTAATCCGGTTTTTTCTATAAGCCTGTCTGCAAGAGTGCTTTTGCCGTGGTCTATGTGCGCTATTATACAAAAATTTCTTATCCTGTCTTTTTTCAAATTACTCTCCAACTGCAATTTCGCAAAAATTATATCTTAATAGTCAATGCTTTTCAATCGGGCAATTGTTTAATAAATCTTGTAATATTTCCTTTTTATTAAGAGAAATATCATAAATAACTTTATTAAAAAGAAACCATTTTATATCTTTAATACTCTCTTTGGGATATCCCATCGCCATTATATCATGACCGGATATTGCCAATTCATTAATACCGGTTATATACCCTTCCTTAACTATTTTGTCCAAAACATCCCTCGATTGTCCTGAAAATTCCAATAAAACCGAAACATTGTCCAACCCTATCTCGCTCAGCAATTTTCTTACAGACATTTCATCGGTATCGGAATTCAGGAATATGAGTATATCATACAAAGTACCGACCGTTTTATTATCCGCCCTCAGATTCTTAAGTTCCTCAACCGCCATATCCGCACTCGGATATTTGCAAAACACATCCGCCAGTCTGCATTTATATGAGCCTTTTTTAAGATTATCCTGATTGATATGATGAGGATAAAGGAAAATATAGTCTGCAATGCCGGTATCAAACAGTATTTTTAAGCTCTCTCCTCCTGCTATCATCTTGGAAAGTTCACTGAAAATCCTTTCTTTTGAAATAGACCGTAAAAGGTGTGCACATCTTTTCATACTTTCCGAAGTCTTGTCTTCAATAGAAAAATCCAATGTTGATGCAAACCTTGCCGCTCTTAATATCCTTAAAGCATCTTCGCTGAAGCGTCTTTTCGGTGAACCTACCGTTTTTATAATCTTCCTTTGAATATCCTCTATACCGTTAAAGTAGTCGTAAACATACTTACCGTCATATGCCAATGCATTTACAGTAAAATCCCTTCTTCGCACATCATCATACAGGCTTTTTGCGTAAACTACCTTATCGGGCTTTCTGTTGTCGGAATAACCGTATTCTTTTCTGAATGTGGTAATTTCATAGCTACCCGTTGCGGTTTTTACCGTAACAGTACCGAATTCTATACCGGTTTTTCTGACATCGGTAAACATATTAATAATATCTTCCGGTGTTGCATTTGTGGCTATGTCAAAATCGGAAGCCTGAACTCCCATTACGGCATCCCGGACGCAACCGCCTATAAAATATGCTTTATAGCCGCATTCATGTATCAAATCAATAACTGATAAGTGCTTTTCAAAAAATCTATTAAAATTGTCTTTCGTTTTAAACTTTTTCAAACGGATATACCGTCGGTGCCTTTTCCCCAAGGTAACCTATTGCAAGAGTGTCATAAGCTATAACCAGCTCCTCATCGGTGGGAATGACCATTGCATATACATCGTTACCTGCGAAACGGCCTTTTCCGACAATTACTTCCTCTCCTCTTAACCTGTTTGCTTCATTATCTATTTCAAATGCAAACGCCTTTAACATTTCCAATACTCTCTGCCTTATAAACCACTCATTCTCTCCCACGCCTGCGGTAAAGACAATGGCTTTGAGATTATCGGTGGTGCAGGCATATTCGCCTATGAATTTGGCAATCCTGTAGCAATAGATATCCACTATCTTCATGCATTGCTCATCGCCTTCCAAAGCCTTAGCACGGATGTCCTGCATAAGATTGGTTCCCGCAATTCCCATCAATCCGCTTTCCTTATTAAGCATTTTTACGGTCTTTTCAAATGCTTCGTATTTATCCATACCTTCCGATGCATATTTAGCGGCGACATGACCGATTATGGCGGGATCTATATCACCGCATCTTGTGCCCATTATGACACCTGCAAGCGGTGTGAAACCCATGGAAGTATCTCTGCACTTACCGTTTTCCACCTTTGTTATACTGGATCCGTTGCCGAGATGTGCCGTAATACAGGTAAACTCATTATAAGGTGTTTTCAACAGAACAGCCGCTCTTTTTGAGACATACAGATGGCTGGTGCCGTGGAAACCGTATCTTCTTACTAAAAACTCTTTATACCACTTCTCAGGAACGGCATACCTGAAAGCTTCTTCTCCCATGGTTCCGTGAAATGCCGTGTCAAATACGGCAACATTGGGAACGCCCGGAAGCAGTTTCTCTATTTCTTCCACTCCGATATAATTCTGGGGATTGTGAAGCGGAGCGACGGAAAATAATTCTATTATCTGTTTTTTTACTTCTTCGGTTATGAGGGTACTTTTTGTATATACCGGTCCTCCGTGTACTATTCTGTGACCTACTGCACATATGCTCTCTTTGGTTATTCCGTTTTTCCTGAAGACTTTAATCATCTCATGGATGGCATCTTCATGTGTTTCCAACGGTACCGGATACTTATTCTTTTCACCGTTTATCTTAAAAGTCATGGTGCTTCTTTGGGGATTGCCTATTTCTTCGGCATTACCGTTCAGTATAGGTGTAACGGTCAAATCATTATTGATTCTGAATACATTGTATTTGAGTGAAGAACTTCCGCAGTTTAAAGAGAGTATTGTTTTTTTCATAGTAAATTTCCTTTCATCCTAATGATTATACCATTGCACTTTTTGTGTTACAAGGGAAAAGGCTGTCGTCAACTCCATAAAGCATGCTATAATCTACATGAAACATTTCTGTTATACAAATCGTCTAATGAACACAAATACGAAACTTACGGATACAACTATGTAAAGGGTGCACTTAAAATGAATAGAAAAATATCGTATAAACTTATCACCGTTTTAATAACAATTCTATGCCTGCTCACTATATGCGGATGTTCTAATCAAACTGAAGAAGATAATGATATATTTGATTACATTATTGAAGATTCTTCGGTAATGATTACAAAATACAAGAATATGGAAGGCACGGAAAAAGTAGTAATTCCTGATACTATTAACGGATATCCGGTTAAAGGCATTGATAATGAAGTTTTCATGAACATGACGGATATTATTAATATCACCATACCCGATACCGTATCGCACATAGGCTATAACGCATTTAAAGGAACTAAGTGGTATGAAAATCTTAATGATAAATTTGTAATTGCCGGAGACAAAGTGCTGATTAAGTATAACGGGACGGAAATAAATGTTGAGATACCCAAAACCGTCAAATACCTGTCTGCTTGTGCATTCACGGATAGAAATGATATTTGGGCTATTAAACTGCATGAAGGCATAACAATAATACCCGATTACTGTTTCAAGGACTGTTTAGCATTGAAAAGTGTTTATCCCATTGAACAAGTTAATTACATCGGGGAAAGCGCCTATGAGGGAACAAGCATAGGTGATGACTTCATAATTCCCACGGGTGTAGACACAATACATAAAAAAACATTCTACAACTGCAAGGGCCTGTTAAGAATACTACTTCATGACAATATTCATACCATTTGTGAGCAGGCATTCGCCGGTAGTTCTTTGTATGAAATTCGCATAAACGGATATGATAATGAGCAGAGAGATTATCAATACGGTACAGCAAATTCCATAGTCTTACCTAAAAACATTAAATACGTTGCAGATGATGTGTTTATGGGCTGCGAAAGTCTTAAAAGTCTGTCTACCATATATGTTAGAGAAGGAATAGAAAGTATAAACAAAAAAGATTTTACTATTTTGGAAAAACCCGGTTATGTATACATTCCTCTATCCGTTAAATATATTGAGGAAAGAATGTTTGATGCATATTCCGACATTACCTTATTGGTTTACGAAAACTCCTATGCTCATGAATATGCAAAGAACAACCAATACAGATATATATTACGCCCGCTGTTTGCAGACGCTCTGTTTGAAAGAATTTTGAAATCGGGATTTCGCGAGAAAGGATGGGAATTTACACATGAGAATATGCTTAAAGTGGAAAGTATATTGATATATCCCAGTTTTTTTAACCATAATGATATCGAAGAAACTCCTTACATTCTGACAATAAACGAAGACGGTCCCTGTGGAGGTGTTGAGAACGACAGAATAACAAGAATCACTTCGTTGGAAGACTTGAAATACTTTGAGAATTTAACTTCGCTGGAAATTGTTTCCTTAACAAAAATAAGTGATATAAGTCCGATAGTAAATTGCCCTAATCTAAAGCATTTTACTGTAAGATATGCAAATATAAGGGATATAAGCCCTCTTCTACAATTAAAAACACTAAACTGGTTAGGTTTAGATAATAACCCTATAGAAGATTTTAGTCCGATAGGGCAGTTAACGGATTTGACTTTGCTTACATTGAATAATACCGGAGTAAAAGATTTGAAATTCTTAGAGAATTTAACAAATCTTGAAGTTTTAGATTTATGTAATAATCAATTTGATGATGTAACACCTTTATTGAGTTTAAAAAGAATACGCCATCTGTATCTCGATGAACAAAAACTCAAAGATTACAACAATCTAAAGAAAACTAATTATGCAGATTAGTATCTCACTTGACACTTTTGCAGTGTTTTACTTGACACTTTTGCAATAATTATTCATCACGTCATATCTATCAAATCTTATATATATCCGCAACTCAAACATTTGTTTACATCCGCTCCCTATCCATGCTATAATCTACCTGTAAAGCAGCGGAGGTATAAATAAATGAAAGATTATCTGTCAATCAGAGAGGAACAGACCTACGAATATATCCGGGATTACATTCGTGAGAAAGGTTATGCCCCTTCGGTAAGGGATATATGCAGAGACTTGAATATCCCGTCTACATCTACCGCACATTCGTATATAAATAAATTGAGACGTTTGGGTTACATTGAGAAAAATGACTCGATTTCCCGTTCTCTGACACTTTCCAAACAGGATGCCGTACCGGTAGTGGAAGTTCCGGTAATAGGAGATGTCGCAGCCGGAACACCCATTCTTGCAGTGGAAAATATAGTAGAGTACTTCCCCGTTCCCGAAGCATATCTTAAAAGCGGCATAACATTCATGCTGAAAGTCAAAGGCGACAGCATGGTTAATGCCGGTATTCATGATAATGACCTGGTTTTGGTAAAAAAACAGGAAGTTGCATATGACAAGGATATTATAGTTGCACTTATAGATAATGAAACTACGGTAAAGACATTCTACAGAGAACGCGACAGAGTACGTCTGCAACCGGAAAATGACAACTATGAACCTATTTATGTATACAATGATTTACAGATTTTAGGTAAGGTATTCGGGGTTTTCAGGATTTTTTAACGTATCTTTCTGATAATCTCTCATTCTTTATATCTTCTTTATCTACATTAGGCTCCACTTTGCCTTCCAATATACCCGTTATTTTCGCAACCGGAGAAACTTTTTCGTTTTTTTCTTCTTTTAACATTGTTCTCATTACATCCTCTCTTATAAATTCCGCTATATCATCGGCATCTATATAATCTCTAATATTGATTATCCTTGCTTCTTCATATCTTTTAAACCACGTTATCTGTCTTTTTGCGTAATTTCTGGTGTTTTTCTTAAGTATATTAACCATCTCATCATAAGTGCAAAAACCTCTTAAATATTCCGCTGTTTCTTTGTACCCTATCGCCGTTAATGCGTTGCAATCTGTAGAATAGCCGTCATTCAGAATACCTTTTACTTCCTCAACCAACCCTGCATCAAGCATTTCATCCACCCGTTTCTCAATCCTCCTGTACAGTTGCTCTCTTTGCATATGTAATAGGTATATATGGAAATCAAAGTCAGTATTTTTACCTATAGCAGCTTTTTTATACTCTTCCAAAGTTCCTTCAAAACCGCTGAGTATATCTAAATACCTTATTACTCTTTTTGTATTATTCGGATGTGTCGATAATGCGGCATCGGGATCTCTTTGTAATAGTAAGTTATATAGACTATCTTTGCCGTTATTCTTGAGATATTGCTCATAATACTCTCTGTTGCTTTGCCGCTCTTGCTTAAAATCAATGTTATATATCAAAGAATCCAGATAAAGTCCCGTTCCCCCGGTTATTATAGGGGTCTTCTTTCTATATATAATGTCGTTAATGCTGTCTGTTGCCTGCTCTTTATATTGTGCAACCGAATAATCCTGATCTATATTACATATATCTATCATGTGATGCTTTACTTCATCTAATTCATTTTTTGTCGGTTTAGCGGTGCCGATATCCATTCTCTTATAAACCTGCATAGAATCGGCCGATATTATTTCGCCGTCTATTTTCTTCGCAAGAGATAATGCTGCTTTTGATTTACCCGATGCCGTAGGCCCGGTTATGATAATGACTTTTTTCATTACACAATCCTTTTGAACAGTTTATCAAAATCATATCGTGTCATTTTAACTATTGTAGGTCTTCCGTGCGGACATGTGAAAGGATTGTCCAGTTTCATTAAATTTTCATATAAATACCGCATCTGCTTTTCATCCAGTTTTCTGTTTGCCTTTACCGCAGCTTTGCAGGCTAAAGAATATATTGCGGTATTTACCTTATCCTTTTTTTCACTCTGCATGTCATCCAGCATGGTTGCGAAAGCATCTTTTATATCACACTCGTTTATTGTTGAGGGAATTTCCCTTATTAATATTGAGTTTTTACCGAATTGAGAGTAATCAAATCCCATTCTTTTAATCAATTCCGAATTCTGCTCCAGAAAACTCATCTCAACACTTGTCATTACAACCTCTGTCGGAACCATTAACTGTTGTGATATAACGGATTGTTTATCATAATCCGCCTTAAGCGACTCGAAAAACATCTTTTCATGTGCCGCATGCTAGTCAATTATGTAAATATAGTCGGTTTTTTCCACTATTATAAAGGTATTGAACACCTGCCCTATTATTTTATACGGTTCATCATAATATATTTTATCTGCAACGGAATCAGTAAATTCCTGCTTAATATCACTTGTATTTACAACAGGCTGTTCTTTATAGACGGTTATCTGTTCATTGATTATATGTGTTTTTGGTGTCACCGGCGGTGTTTCTTCTCTTAATTTTGCCAGCTGTTCCGTAAAATCTTTTATCAGGTTGCCGTCTTCTTTCTTTATCTCCGGTTTTGTATATGAAGGTTTTACCGTTGCAGGTGTAAATGCCTGTTGTTCTTTATCCAAAGCCTCTTTTATTATGAAGTTAAGTTTTCCGAATATATCGGATATATTGGATATTTTGACTTCGGTTTTGGCAGGATGTACATTGATATCCAGATTGTGAGCGGGAACATTGAGTTTTAACACATAGAACGGGAATCTGCCTTTCATCACATGAGTCTGATATGCTCTTTCAATTGCGGCGTTCAGTTCCGGATATTTTACATATCTGTTGTTGATAATTAAACTCTGATGTTGTCTGTTACCTCTGGACGCGAACGGTTTACCTATATACCCTGCTACACTGAATGTATCGGACTTGGCATCAACCTTTATGAGATCTTTTGCTATATCTCTTCCGTATACGGAATATATGGTGTTTAAAAGATCTTTATCACCGGTTGTTCTGAGCACTTCCCTGTTATCGGATATCATGGTAAAAGCGACATGTTCGTTTGCCAATGCCAGTCTTAGCACAATATCGGTGCAATAACGTGCTTCCTGGGTGTTCCCTTTTAGGAACTTGTATCTTGCCGGTGTATTGTAGAACAGATTTCTCACTTCCACGGTTGTACCGGCAGCTCTGGCGGCTTTTACAATGCTTTTTTGCTGTAATGCTTCATATACCGCCTTTGTTGTATATTCGTTATCCTGGGTTTTAGTAGTCAGTGTAACTTGAGATACCGATGCTATACTGGGTAGCGCCTCTCCCCTGAAACCCATTGTGGAGATGGTCGTCAAATCGGAAATTTGACGGATTTTGCTGGTCCCGTGCCTTTCAAATACCATCGGAATGTCTTCCGGCTCAATTCCTTTACCGTTATCCGATACTTTAATGTATCCTATACCGCCCCTTTTAATCTCAATCTCTATTTTATCGGCACCTGCATCTATGGAGTTTTCAATGAGTTCTTTAAGAACCGAAGCGGGTCTTTCCACCACTTCTCCGGCTGCAATCTGATTGGATGTAAACTCATCAAGTATAATTATTTTTCCGCTCATTTTATACCTTACTCTTTAATTCATACAATTTGTTCAATGCTTCCAACGGTGTCATCTTCTGAATATCGCAGTTTTCCAGTATGTCTTTTATTTCTTTATAATTGTCATCCCGCTTATTAAACTCCAATATTCCAACCTGACCTTCCATATATGTCTCTTTATTTCTTATCCTTGTTCGTTTATTCTCGCTCTTTTCCAGTTCGGTAAGGAATTCCCCCGCTCGCACCACAAGTTGCTCGGGAATACCCGCCAAACGGGCCACTTCTATACCGTAACTTTCCTTGGCCGCTCCTCTTTTAACCTTACGTAAGAACACTATATCTTTATCCTTTTTAATTGCAGATATGAAATAGTTTCTTACACCCGATAACTTATCTTCCAGTACTGTCAGTTCATGATAATGAGTGGAAAACAGTGTTCTTAACGCCCTTGTTTCATTTAAGTATTCAATTACCGCCCAGGCAATGGATAATCCGTCAAATGTGCTGGTTCCCCTGCCTATTTCATCCAATATCAGCAATGATTTATCGGTTGCATTTTCCAAGATATATGCCAGCTCGCTCATCTCCATCATAAATGTACTCTTGCCGCCCGCAAGATCGTCGGTTGCACCTATCCTGGTGAATATCTTATCGGTTATACCTATTGTCGCCGACTGTGCCGGCACAAAGGAACCTATGTGTGCCATTATTGTTATGAGGGCTGCCTGACGCATATATGTGGATTTACCCGACATATTGGGTCCGGTTATAATTAAAGTCTTGTCCGTGGTATCATTTATGTATAAATCATTCGGAACGAACTCGGGACAGGTAGGCATTCTTTCCACAACCGGATGTCTGCCCTCTTTAATATCTATAACGCAATCTTTTGTCATTTCAGGTCTGTTATATGTAAATCTGTCGGCTGCTTCACTCAAAGAACACAACACATCGAGTACAGACAGGCTGTAAGCCGTTTTTAAGAGCTTTTCGGCATCGGAAGCAATGATATCCCTTATTTTACAGAATATCTCATATTCCAGTCTTATGAGCTTCTCTTCCGCTCCCAATATGGATTCCTCCATATCTTTCAGTTCCTGTGTGATAAATCTCTCACTGTTTACCAAAGTCTGTTTCCTCACATAGTCAGTTGGTACCTGATCCAAAAAACTGTTGGTAACTTCGATATAGTAGCCGAAAACCTTGTTATATGAAACTCTTAACTTTTTAATACCGGTTCTCTCTTTTTCCTTTTCTTCAAACTCTATTATCCAGTTTTTACCGCCGTGAGAGGCTTTTCTCAATTCGTCCACCCCTTTATCAAAACCGGATTTTATAAGGTTGCCCTCACGCAATACTACGGGACACTCTTCGTTGATGCTTTGTTCTATAAGGTCGGCTAGATGGGAAAAGGTATTCAGATTGCTGTCCGTATGTCTCAATAAGTCGCTTTCCAGCTTTACCGACAGTTGTTTTATATAAGGCAGTTTAAACAGTGAGTTTTTAAGGGATATGAGGTCTTTGCCGTTGGCATTTGCCATTACCGTCTTGGAAACCAGTCTTTCAATATCGTAAACACTCTTTAAAAGCTCCATTAATTCCTGACGCATTATGTATTTATCTTTCAGTTCCGCAACCGAATCCAGACGCAAATTAATATCATCTATATCATTCAAGGGCTGCTCAATCCATTTTTTAATAAGCCTGGCACCCATCGCCGTGGATGTTTTATCTAAAACCCATAAAAGCGTGCCGTATCTTCTGTTATCTTTGAGGTTTTCGGTTAATTCCAGATTGTTTCTTGCGTTTAAGTCCAAAGACATATACTGTTCGGCTTCATAGACATTGACAAAAGATATATGGGAAATATCACACTTTCCCGTCTCCTTAAGATATTGATAAAGAGCCGCACAGGCATTTCTCCAGATATCAAAGTCATTGGTCTTGCTCTTACTCTTTATGGCTATATCGGGAAAAGAGCGGTCGAACAATGACTGTTCCACATCGGAAACATATACACTTATATACTGCTTTATAAACTCGGTATCGAAATTGGATATTATCTCTTTAGGTTTGTATTTAACAATCTCGTTTATGAGTTTTTCCAACGTATTTCCGTAAATAATCTGGCAGCTGTTCAACTCCCCCGTGGAAACATCGCATACCGCCAATGAGTACACCTCACCCCTTTTAAAAAGCGACATTATGTAATTGTTCTCTTTTTCGTCCAGTAGCGTGTTCTCGTGCACCGTTCCGGGAGTTATTATTCTTGTGACATCCCTCTTAACTATACCTTTTGCCGTTGCGGGATCTTCCAGCTGTTCGCATATAGCCACTTTATATCCTTTTTTGATAAGTTTGGCTATATAAGGGTCTACACTGTGATAAGGTACACCGCACATGGGTGCTCTCTCATCCAGACCGCAGTTTCTTCCTGTCAGCGTTATCTCCAACTCTTTGGATGCCGTAACGGCATCATCGAAAAACATCTCATAAAAATCGCCCAGACGAAACATAAGTATACAGTCTTTGTACTGCTCCTTTGTCTTCATATACTGTTTCATCATAGGTGTGAGATTTTCCATTTAGTTAATATGTCCTCCATAAGAACATTCATCACAATCACAATCACAGTCATCATCGCAATCCGTATCCAATCCGAGATTACTCATTATTCTGTCGGTTATCTGCTGTAAAAGCTCATCAAGGGCTTCTTTTGCTCTTATGTAATTGCCTGTGGTAGTGTAGTTCATAAGCTCGGTATGTCTCATTTCCAATACATTCTCCATAGCCAATATCTCATCATAACTGCCTTCATTGTATGTCTTTATATATTCCTGCTGCAAATCATAGAAGGCATTTATCATATCTATACCGTGACCGTCATTCTCCAACTCCACTTCCGCTTCCAGATAGTCGTCATACTGTTTTGTATCCTCAATCAATGCACTTAATTCATCTACTTTATCAAATATCATACTTTTTCTCCTTCCAGGTACCATGTATGGCCTTTTTTAATTTTAACATCAACAAGATGACCTGTAAAATCGTTATCACATTTAAAATTAACTATTTTATTACTGCTTGTCCTGCCCGTCATTACCGATCGGTCGGTTCTGCTTTTCCCTCCCGTAAGAACCTGTAAAACCTTATTCTCATCCCTGATATTGCTTGCCAGTGTCATATCGTTAACAAGCGCTACAAGCCTTGCAAACCTGGTGTCTTTAATATCTTCGGGTATCTGATCCGGTCGTTTTGCCGCAGCGGTACCGGTGCGTTTTGAATAAATGAAGGTAAATGCAAAATCAAAACCCGCCTTTTCATATACTTCCAGAGTTTCATTGAAATCTTCTTCCGTCTCTCCCGGAAAACCCACTATAATATCGGTACTTATCGCAATGTCTTTTATTGATGCTCTTATCTTGTCAATAAGCATAAGATACTGCTCTTTAGTATACTTTCTGTTCATCTGTTGCAGAACTTTGTTGCTTCCCGATTGCAGGGGTAGATGAATATGCGAACACATTTTGGGTATTTCAACCATGGCTTTTATCAAATCATCGCTAAGGTCTTTCGGGTGGCAGGACAGAAACCTTATTCTTTCTATTCCCTCAATATCGGATATATAGTGCAAAAGACCGGGAAAATCCATACCGCAGTAATATGAATTGACGTTCTGACCCAACAGCGTTATTTCTTTTATACCTTCGGAAGCAAGCTGAATTATTTCCTTTTTAATCATCTCGGGATGCCTGGAGTGCTCTCTTCCCCGTACATAAGGTACTATGCAGTAAGAGCAGAAATTATTGCATCCGTGCGTTACCGGAACATACGCCGTAATTGTACTGCTTCTTTTTACCGGTACATTTTCGGCAATACCTCTGCTTTCTTCCCATATTTCATATATTTTTTTCTTTTCACTAATACTGTCAAAAAGAAGTTCGGGGAATTCCTGTCTGTTATGTGTCCCGAATAGGATATCCACATATTTATAGCTGTTCTTAATCTTGTCCACCACATGACTTTGTTGCATCATGCACCCGCATAGTACAATCAACAATTCTTTATTCCGTTGCTTCAGAATCTTCAACTCTCCTAAATGGCCGTAAAGCTTAAACTCGGCATTCTCTCTGACACAGCAGGTATTGATAACTATGATATCCGCAGAGGAAATGTCCTCCGCTTGGCTGTAGCCCATGTCTGTCAGCATCCCGGCAAGCTGTTCGCTGTCCGCTTCATTCATCTGACATCCCAAGGTTTCTATAAAGTATTTTGCATTTTTTCCGTAATTAATTGATGCAATCTTACGGCAATATTGATCGGCATTATACAAAAGCATATTATCGGATGGATACTTATTGCAAAAATCATTCATACATCCGATTATATCAATTTTGCATAACAAATTAAATACCTTATATCAACACTTAAAGAAGAACATCACTTTACAGCAAGATTCAAGATTTTTAATTTAATCATTTTTGAAATGAAAAAACGATAATATACCTATCGGCAGGAAATATGCACACCAGAACTCCAATGCAATAATTCCGCCTATGCTGCTTGAATCATCCGCCATAAATGAACCGAATACTCCTGTCATAGGCATAATCAAGCACGGCAAGAAAAATACTCCGTGAATCATCATAAGATACTTAAGCCATTTATCTGTCTTATTCTTCGGTTTAATACTAAGTCCGATAAAGAATGTCGACAATGCCATCATTCCGTAACCAAGCAAATCATAACTGAAAAACAATCCGCCTTTGGAATAATCAAGAATCATAATAGCCTGTTCATTCAAAGAATCCGTTCTGACAGCTGTTGTCTGTGCAAAGTACACAAGAATAATAAAAACGGCATATATGCATCCGAATATCAGTCCGACATTTGCAGCTGCTTTCCTGTCATCACTGCTCTCATTATGGTATCCCGCAATCATCATAAGATATCCCAATGCAAGAAATATGCAAACTAAATAACTGGCAAATTCGGAAGTAAACATAAAGATTGCAAAAAGAATTACAGTTAAAGTTACTATTATTGAACCGGCCTTGGCAATTGCTTTATTCATGACACCTTTTCCTCAACAAATTCTACTTTTCACACCATTAAAATAGCACATTTTTCTTTGCTGTCCAACAGTTTTCTTAAAAAAGCAGGAAAGAAAAAGGTTTGTAAAATATATTGTTTATTGTATATGTCGGAATAATTTGTATATCGTCAAATGTGCGTATTCTGCTTAACTACTGATCCAGTTCCTCTCTGTTGGAGGCGATAATGTTCAGGGTTTTTTCAATACTTTCCTGAACCGAGGCAAGCAAATTATCGGCATATTTCAGTGCGGCTCTCTTGATTTCGTTTGCTTCTCTGTTGGCATCCTCCAGGACAACGCTTTGGTCATCGGCATCCGATTCCCTGTTCTTGGCTTCGGAAATCATACGAAGCAACTCTTTGTTCTTTGCCTCTTCTTCCTGATCCCGCTGTTTTATAGCATTTTTAAGATAGTAAATAAGGTCCAGCATCTCATCTTTGCTTATGGATATTCTGTCGGAAAAAACCGTCTGTTTTGCGCTTGTTACAAGGTCTTCCATCTGTTCGATTATCTCATATTCGTTCATAGTATTATCCATTATGTTACCCCTCACATTATTTAAAGAATTTTTTCCTTACATCATCTATTATAGCATCGGGTATAAGTCCTTCAATGGGACCTCCGTGTAAAGCCAGCTCCTTGACCGCAGACGAACTTAAGAAAGAATAATTGATATTGGTCATCAGAAATACCGTCTCGATTTCCTCGTCCATGCGTTTATTCAGGAAAGCCATCTGCATTTCATACTCGAAATCCGATACGGCACGTAAACCCTTTACTATGCATATAGCTTTTTTCTCTCTTGCATAATCAATTAAAAGACCGTGAAAACTTTCCACTTCCACATTTTTCAATCCGTTTAAAGAACGCCTTATGAAGTCCACTCTTTCTTCGGCCGTAAATACACTTTTCTTGAATTTGTTTTCGCCTACTGCGACAATCAGTTTGTCACACATTACACCGGCTCTTGATATTATATCTATGTGTCCTTTGGTAACGGGATCAAAGCTCCCCGGACATATCCAAATCTTCATGGCTCCCCTTAATATAAAATGCGAATACGCAGATTCCATACTTTCTTTTGTCTTTGAGTACAAGTTCGGCGGTATTTTCCGGAACATTTGCCTTGTCCGACAACTCTGCAATTACAACACCGTTTTCACCCATTATATCATACAAATCACTGTTTTCAATAATTCTTTCATGCAGTCCCGAGTGGTACGGAGGGTCCAGAAAAATGTGCGTAAACTTGATATTTTCCTCTTTTAATATTCTTAATCCGGTCGCCCAATCGCCTCTTACGGTACGGGAAACATCGGAAAAATCGCATTTTTCAATATTCTTTCTTGTCAGTGAAACATCTTTGTCTATAAACACCGCATACTTTGCTCCTCTGGACAGACATTCCAGACCTATGCTTCCCGTTCCGGAAAACATATCCAGGACATATGCACCTTCCAAAGGATATCTTGAAGATATAATATTAAACAGATTTTCTTTTGTCCTGTCATATGTCGGGCGAACATTCTCCCCTTTCGGAGCTTCCAATATTATACTTTTCCTGCTTCCCGCTATTATTCTGGGCATATCAGGTAATATCCTCTGTCAGCATGTCTTTTTCCGTTCTGGTACTGAGAGCGTTTTTAACGAATGCAACAAAGTCGGTACCGGTCATGGGCCGGGCATATATAAATCCCTGAATAACATCACATTTCAGTTCTCTCAGTAAGGCAACTTCCTGGTGAGTTTCCACCCCTTCCGCTATTACCTTCATCCCTAAAGTCTTAGCCAGTGCAATAACACCCGAGAGAAGATTGACATTTTTCTTGGGATTGTTGGGGTTGGTTTTCAGGAATACCGCGTCCAGCTTTATTATATCGAAATCCAAAGTCTGTAAAGCCTTAAACGAAGAATATCCCGCACCGAAGTCGTCAATGGATATTGCAAAACCGTACTTCTTCAGCTCTTTTATTCTGTCACTCAGCAAATCGTTATCTTCCAGTGCTTTACTTTCAGTAAACTCCAGCTCCAAAAAACCGTCTTTTATACCGTACTGATTTTTTGTGTTTACATAATATTCGATAAATCCTTCTTTTTCCGCACTTGCCCTGGATACGTTAACCGATATGGGTATAATCCTGCTGCCCTCTTTAACCATTCTGTTCTGGAATTTACACACTTCGGTAAAAACAAATCTGTCTAACTGTGAAATGTATCCGCTTCTTTCAAAAAGGTTAATAAACTGAGAAGGCGGAACTATTCCTTCATTAGGTCTTACCCAGCGCACCAGTGCCTCCGCCCCGTAAATTCTGTTATTATTAAGATCGAATTTGGGCTGATAATGAATAATGAACTCGTCATTACTCAAAGCTTTTTCCATAAATCCTTCCAGCGCAACGGTTCTTAAAAGGTCGTCATGACTCTTCTGGTGATAGAAATCCAGACTTATATTGGAATCTTCCTTTATGGAATTCTGAGCGAAAGCCGCTCTGTCTATCATTTCCGAAACCTGATAATTGCCGCTTCTGTCAATACAATAAGCACCGGCATTGAGTCTCATCATGTATCCGCTTACCGGATCGGTTGATTTGAAGTCTTCCGCTATTTCATTAAACCGATCCTGTATCTCTTCAATATCCTTATACCTCATAAGGACTACCATCCTGCCGTCCGAAGTGCGACCGTATGTTTCTAAGTTTCTTACTATAGTTTTTCTTAATATATCCGAAAGATTTCTGACTATCGCATTAACTTCGCTTACTGATAACAACTGTTTGATATTCTTGAAATTCATTATATTTATATACAATATCGCATATTTGGTAGAGGAGTTTGCTCTTAAAATTTCACCGGCATCTATTTCAAACTTATACTGATTGGCACATTCCGCAACCGGATCGATATTCTGCAGCCTTTCCATTTTTCTTAAAGATCTGGTATCCGCTGCAAGGAATATGATGACGAAGATTATAAAGACGGCAAGGATAAGGACGGATATGAGCAGTGTTTGTTCAATAACATGCGAAGTTTTATCGGAAATAACCGTTGACGGCAGCAAAGACACAACATACCAGTCCACAAACTTCCGAACGCCGCACACACTTATTACGGCACTGTCCGAGGAACTGATAACGGTATCTACAATACCTTTTTCCTGCATAAAATTCGTAATTCTGTTAATATCCGTTTCCGGAAATTCATAGCTCTCCATCAGTGATGCTACCGTTATTCCTTTATCTTTTAAGAATACGGAATTACCGTCTTTATCAAATATATAGTGCGAGCCGGTGTCGGAAACATAGAACTCGCCTATGGTATATATTTCCGATACCTTGTAGTATGCGGCAACACCTGCAAGAACACTGCCGGAATCGGGATTGGGTAAATAAATTATGATAAGTTCGGTTTTAGCAGCCTCGTCATAAAACGGCATACTCAAAGAAAGCGTCTCGGTGGCTTTCAATTGCGCAAGATTGTCCTCTATATCTTTGTAAAGTCTTGTATCCTGGTCATATACTCTGCCGTCACGCATGAAATAAAAGAATCTCACGCAATTAGTGTTGGGGAAATAGTCGCTTATGGCCTCTCTGGCATCATATTCATTCTCTATAGTGTAAAAGGTAAAGTCTGTATAATTCAATATTCCGTTTGTCTCCAATGACATATTTACCAGTAATGAATCGAATAAAGCGGATTTCTCCTTTGCTATCGTTTCATTATCGGTTGCAGCCTGTTCCATTACAAACTCCGTTATGGAAAAACGCATCTGGAATAACATTACAAACAGCAGAAGAAACATGATAATTATCATTGAAGGGACAAGGTATGCACTTTTAAAACTTACACCTCTTCTCAACTTACTTCCTATCTTTCCTCTACTATTTTAACCAAAAGCTCCTCTATAAGCTTATACCCCACATCCTGTTTCCCTTCATTAATGTTTTTAAATGCATCATATATTTCAGCTTTGTACTTAACAAAAGAATCGGGAAGCTGTATTGCTATATAATACAACTCGCTTATAGCATATTGTCTTTTTCCCAGTTCACCGTTATGATTCATCAAAGTCCTCATAACATTAAGTTCCGAAACCACTTCTGTATATTTTATGGGATTATCCACATACATCACATTATCCAAAACATATTTACTTGACGAATCGATTAATTTATCCAGAAGAATCGTCGAATCGCTCAGATGTACTATATAAAGGGTTAGTATGACAATCAGAATAAGGGTAAGAGCCATTACAGCCATCCGCAATGAAGTTATCTGCCGCTTTTTATTAATCTGGTCAAAATCGTAAAAGTTTTTCCTGAGCACACTCTGATAATCGGAATCATCATTAACATCGGGCTCTTTCGGACCAAGAAATCTCTCTATTAAGCCTTTCTTTTTCTTCTTAACATCCTGTTCTTCAACCGCATCGGCTTTTTGCTCGGTCTCTACGTCTTTTTCTTCTATTATATCTTCGTCTTTCTCTTCAATCACATTTTCCGCATTCTTAGGTTGACTCAACGCTCTTTTCCTCCTTTTCCTCTGATTTTATATCTTCCGAATCTGTTTCCTTTGAATCGGATGTTTCAACATCATCACACTTTTCTTCAATTGAAGCCGATTCAATATCCTCCTGCTTTACCTTGGCAGCGGTTTTGGTAAGATTGATAATTTCCATTATAAACAGCACTGCAGCCGGTACGACAAGAAGCAGGAATACAACGGATTTATTCTGAAAAATCATACCGATTTTACCCAGTGAAATAATATTCTTTACATAAACCCCTATAACATCATCAAAACCGACATTGTAGGAATCGGGTATGGCATTGGCATCTCCTTTTGTCACAAAGAACTTCTGACCGTTCTCCATAACAATGTCAAAAATTCTGTGGGTATTGGGAAGTCCCTGTATAAGCGGATCGGAAGAATAAAACGTAATTACATCCCCCACCTGCAACTGTTCGGGATCCACCTGCTTTATCAATATGAAGGTATTTTTAGGTATAACCGGTTCCATACTGCCGGCAATTATATTCATGACACTGTACCCGAAAATAGCGGGAACCTTATGAGTTATCTGTGAATAAATGATATTACCCACCAGAAGAACCAACAAAACCAGTAAAACGGAAAATACTACCGTGAAAATTGTTCTTATATTTTTTCTTTTAAAAAGCTTTTTCATATTTGTATATATACCGAAACCCGAAAGCACATGAAAAACTACTTTTGCTTTGTTTTCCTGCGCTGTTTGGGAGCGGCTTTTTTCCTTTCGGCTGCATATAGTCTTTCCGATTTCAGCGCATTATCGATAGCCTTACGGATCTTCACTTCTTCTTTAGTCAATCTGGTGCCTTTTCTGCTCAGCTCCTCAACATATACTTTTTTGACACCGGGAGTTAAAAACTCATACTGATCGGTAAACTCCTGAGTATCCAATTGTTTAAACCGGGCATTGTATCTGAGTTTTGCGGTACTCTTATTTATTATGTCATCCAACTGATCGTATGTATTTTTTCTGAACATAACATACTGAAAAGCCAGCAGCCTGTAGAGATTCTCCATAAGTTCTTTGCTTGGTTTTTCCGTTACCGAACTGCTTTCTATATCAAATCCGGCGCTTTCGTAACTCTCAATAAACAACCACAACTCCAGACACTCTCTCAAATGCACATTCTTGGTAATTGCATTGGTTCTCATTACGGGAGGACGTATATATGCCTTTCCCATCTGAGTTATAAAGGGTGAAGCCTGATACTGCCTTATAATCTTCCTTATTCTCAAAACCCTTGCCCACAGAGAAGACTTTGACACATCCTCGTAAATATCTACATTGTCCTTTTTATCCTGTTCATCCGCTCCGTCTTTTGTCTCGATGTGAATACTCATTTTGAGTTCGGTATCCACAACCTTGGTTTCAATATCCATGGACATTACATTGGATACTTCATCCGCACCGTATTCTTTCAGTTTTTCATATCTGACATCTATAAAAAGAGCCAACTTGTATATGAGGGTGTTTAAAAACTTATTCTCATATGTAAGTATTTCCTCATCTTTATATACATTCAGCAGCTTGTTGGGTATAACATTGCCCTTTTCATCCACTCTGTCTATAAAATTGGTATGTGTCGCAAGATGCCGCAAAGACTTAACGGTTATGTTTCTGGATAATGCTATGGGTTTGATCTCCTCCACCTCTTTTATATCCTTCCTCACAGCCCTTAATGCGGTATCCAGATAAGGTAAAGCATCTTCCACCCTTTTTACCCATATCTCATCAATATTCTTCTGAAGTACCTTTCTGTAAAGAACCGCCTGGTTTTTACCTCTGTCCAACAAACGTACAAGCGATTGATAGAAGTCATAATCTTCATATATGTATGAAATAAAATCTTTTGTATCTTCGTATATTGAATCTTTCTGCTCTTGGTCAAGTATTAACTTTTTCTTGCGTCTGGCCATAATAATACTCTCCTACAAAATCATTAATACATCCTCTGAAGCAGTTCCAGATATTTTTTACATTCATTCATATTGTTTCTTCCGAAACTTCTGTTCAGATATGTAACAAACTCCTTCAAGTCATCTCTTATCAACGACAGGTTGAGGCTTTCGAATTTTCTTAAGACTTTGGTATAAAGAACATAGTCTATACCGTCAATCTCTTTGCCGCCGCATGCCACATATACCGGAACAAACTCAAGTAACTGCTTCAAAATACGGTTACCGAAAGCAATTCTGAACTTCTGAATAATATATAAATCCAGTTTGGCAATCTTATCAAGGTTTTCTTTGGATACGGGAAATCTTTCCCATGCATCGGAGTAAAGCTCCTCAAGATAAGTAAAACTAATAGGGCGTGCTTCGGTATCGGGTGCTTCAAAAGGTTGTCCTTTGGATTCAAAGTTAATTGTAAATGCACGGTCATACACTTTATCGGAAAGTGCGAAAGTAGAGTCGTCGTTATTAGCCGTTCCGAGATACCAGATATTCTCCGGTATCCGCAATTTACCGCCTACCAGATTTCTCGGGTCGGATGTCCAGGAACTGGGTACCAACTCCAGTTGCCACTGCTCGGGATCGGGCATTTCCAAAACCGAAAGCATTTCGGCAAAGTAGTACTCTATACGTGCAATATTCATCTCGTCCAAAACAATCATATTGATGTCATCGTTGTATGAGGCTTCATATATTCTTCTCAACACTTCGGTTTCATTGAATTTCTTGGTAAACTCATTGAAATATCCGAACAGTTCGGTTCTGTCTCTCCAGGAAGGCTGAACCGATGCCATCGTGACATCATTCTTAATAAATTTTCCGAAACAGTACGGTAACGATGTTTTACCTGTACCGGATATACCCTGCAGTACTATCAATTTTGTGGAAGCCATAGAGGAAATCAGGACACGCATCATTTCCAACTCGTAATACAACTTCATCTTACTGCATGCGAAGTTACGGAAATCATTACAAAGCTGTTCCAGAGTGAATCCGGTTGTATACTCTTGCGGAGTATAATATGTATATTTCTGATCCACTTCAATAAGCTTCGAGAACCTGGACTCCATCATTACTTCGGGCTGCTGATCGGAAGATACGGAAATATCACCTGTAGAATCGGTAGTCGCCGTACCGAATTCATCCATCTGGCTGACCTTTTCACGTGATTTCTCCGCAATGTCGGTTAACTCCTTGGCCAGATCCTTAGCCGATATACCCGCCTGTGATATCTTTAAGGATAAAATCCTGTCTTTTTCATCATTAAGTCGCAATATTTCTCTGTGAAGATCGGTTATCTCTTCAAAGATACTTTCCTGTGTGACTGTATTTTTCCTTATGTTTATAATCCTCTTTATACCGAGGATGATAAGCAGTATTATAGTCAGCCATACCGCTATTACCAAAATAATAGCTAAAATGGCAAAGAACCAATCGAGAAACTTAAATTGCTGATAATAGCTTCTGAAAATCTCGATGTACTTTACAATATTAAATGTCTGTACTATTCCTTCATATATGCCTACAAAGAAGCGTATCACTCCCCGTAGCATGTAGTTCATAAATTCAAAAAACCAACCTAAAAACGCATCCATGCTTAAATCTATCCTTTATTTAAGTTTAATTCAGGATTGTGCAGAATCAGCGTCGCTCTCCGACTTCTCCTGTTCTTTATTCTGCTGTGCAATATATTCTTCAATAGCTTTTCTCTTAATCTCTTCTTCATCCAGTTTATTCTTCTTCTCGTTCTTAACTGTCAACATAACTTTTATGAAGTTATATATCTCATAAAGTAAGAACAGTACTAAAGGAATGACTACACATATAAGGAAACCGTTCGGTGTCTGCAAAAAGTTCAATACACTTCCCACACCGCCAACCCTTCTTCCGTTATATACACCTATTACGTTGTCATAACGTACTTCATCGGTATCGGCAATAACGTTATTATCACCTTTGGTGGTATAGTATATATACCCATCCCCACCTTTCCTTACAGAAACAATTCTGTGAGTGTTAAGTTCCATCTTGCCGTCTTTGTCCAAATCAACGGCATATGTGATGATATCGTCTTCCTTTAATAAGCTCTTCTGTTCCGGCTTCAACTCATGGCTAATTATGAGGTCACCTTTCTTCAGTGTCGGCTCCATAGACTCCGTCAGTATGGTAATGGGCATCTTACCTAAGATAACAGAGACCCCAAGTTCATTCTTGGTAGAGGTAAATGCAATTACTGTCATGAACACAGCAAATATAATAAATACCCATAAAAGTACATTCCCTACCGTTTTTAGCCATTTCTTCATAATCCGCCTCCCCATTTAACTATATAATAGCACATCTAAATCTAACAGAAAAGGTCTTTCAAGCAAAAGGAAAGATCTTTTCCATTAAACAAATCAGCGCAATCAACTGAAATGTTTATACCGATTTAGATATACAATCCCGCCCGCAGCCCGTTTAAAGGCTACGGGCAGGTAAATCAGTTAAATCAAGAGTTAGGGTATAATATATAAGGCAAACTGTATTTTAAAGGTCGAATTTGCACTTGTTGTTTTACAAGCAGTATCCTGTCCTTCAATCCAAACTCTTACAATTATATCCTTCATACCATCCGGGTCTGCTACTGCACTTGCGACACCGTTAGCAGCAAGTGTAAACAGTGCACCTGTATCAAACTTGTTACGAGCGGGTGCTTCTGTTGTAGTAGGTGATGACCCTGAATAAGAACCGCTAGCAGATAAAGCATATACTGTAGCAGTATCACTGGATGCAAATATCTTGTCTTCACCAACTCCGGTAATTACATTAGCACCTTCACTCAATATAGCAAATCTGACTGCAGGCAATATATCTGTGTCTTGCTGATTTCCACCGCCTGCTGTAATTTGCAGGTCTTTTAAACCTATATTTACAGCACTACCGCCGGTATTAACCAACTGGAATTTGTATTCGGCAAAATAGCCGTCTTGCTCATTAGTAACCGGAATGGATGTTGTGTTAATCTCTCCTGTTTCCGGTAGAGCTCCTGATGCTAAAACATTACCTGCTGTTTCATCGTTCGGTATGAAGAAAGCTACACCGTCTACGGAAGAAGCAGGTTTTAGCTTTTTAGTGGGATTTTGGGTGGTTTCAATTACATTAACAAACTCATTATACGGTGCTAATGTCTTTGTTTCTCTTATAAGTATGTTTGCCGGTGCAATTACATTAAGTTGAATACCCTGTATGTCTACCTTTGTGCTCATTGTGAACCAGGCATATGATGCTGTGCTCATTGTGATTGCAGCAACCAACAGCATTATGATGGCCGGGATCAGTTTGTGTCTTGTTTTGATTTGTTTCATTTCTTCAATAACTCCTTTTTTTATTATAATATTAAATAAGCTTTTTGAAAAGCATTATTTTTACGATCCTTCTACAATGGCTATGTCCATTGTAACTTTAAACTTTCCGCCGATAATGTCATCCAAACATTCGGGATCATCGCCTTCAATCCAGATAACAACGGTAAATCTTGTAATGTCACCGGGCATAAAATAGGCACGTCTGTTTCTTGCAACTATGGATTCGGTTAAGAACTCCACAGTATCCTTTTCAGGGCCGGTTCCGTCTGTCTTGGTCTTGGCATATGTTGTAGGTGTTCCGTCTACATAAACCCTGATTCTTACCGCTTCATCCACATTCTTTGTAACATTCAGTATATTTACTACATATTCGTATGTGACGGCTTCCATACCTGCGTTCTTAAGGTAGAACGTATATGCTAAATAATTCTCTCCGTTATGCTGTCCGTTAATGGCATCAACATTCTCGGGTATGGATTGACCTGAGATGTTGGTGCAGTTCTCTATGGCATCTGCATATAACCTGGTTGTAGGTGTAAGAAAGTCCGGAGTTTCGCATAAGGACAATGCTAATTTCAACAAGGAACTGCCTCTCGAATCGCTTCCTCCCTTTCCGGAGCTGCCGCTTCCGCTGTATGCCGTGGATACCGTAAAACTGCTGTATCTGTCATAGAATGCCGAAACAAGGTAAGCTGCGGATAAGAGTAATACTAAGGCTATCAGGGATATAACCATACCTCTGAACCAGAGTGATGTCCTGCGAACGTTGTATGCGGTTTTAGCAACTGATAAATCTTTTCTCATTATCTTACGCTCCTGGGCCTTCTGTAATTGCCTGCAAATTTACCTGTGCATAATATGCAGCTTTCCGGAATACTACCGGATACATCACGATCTTTTACATTAGATGTGATAGTTTCTATATTTAAAGAATGTAAAAGATGATACAGCCCCAATGCCGTATTTCTTTTAATTTCATCGTTAGAAATCAACGATTCGGTTACACTCTCACTTAAGTGAACATAATCGGTCTTTATATCGGATATTCTTGATACGGGACAGAAATCATCTCCGAAGTCCAACATAAGGGATTTAATACCCTCTAATTTGGCTTGTGAAAGTATGCTTTTAATTTCCATATGGTCTTCATATAATACTTTATTATACAAACAAATACATAAATCACTGTTTTGGATATTGTATTCAACTACTTTTTTACATAATTCCGTTAAGAAATCTTTCTTCAACAATACGCGGGTGGGAATGTATACTCCGAACCAGTCGGCTTGAACTCCTCTGCCTCTGAATCTCTGAATATCATTGAAAAGGTTGTCCAACAACCAGGTTGTAATCTTTTCGGTAACAACGGTTCTTTCGGCTACGGGCATAAATGCTTCATCAATAATAACACCCATCTGAGGATCATTTATCCTTAACTGGGTGATATATGCTTGGGTTATTCCGAGTTGTATGTTGAGTACGGGTAAATAGTATATTTCCATACTACGGAGATTCTGTTTAGTTGTAGTTTGTTTTACGTTAGCCATTACACTCGCCCATTCATCCAATTAAGTCACATTTCACATTTTTCCCGTTTGCAGCTTTCTTATTTTCCTAATAAAAAAGCTACATCCGAACCTGTTTGGTCCAATGTAGCAACTTGGCGGGCTTGCTAACTAACAACGAAGCTCCATAGTTTTGCGTCACTGCATTTCTACAGTTTTGCCTTTGTACGGTAACAATTTACCACAGCAGTTAATTTATGTCAACACCTTTTTTTAATTTTTTTTGTAAAATTTTTCAAAAAATTTTTTTTTGCGAATTTATGCCTTATTTTCTGCTCTTTTCTCATCTTATCAGCCCATTCCGGTTTTAATTATATAATATTAATGTATAATAAGATAGGAAATATTAATGCACAAAAGTTGAAGGAGCCCATATATGTTTAAGCCGGACTACACCACTTTAAGAGAAAAAACTCCGTTCACATGGCATGTGAACATGTCTTATTATGTAATGGCGGAACTTGCCGGTGTCACATTGCATGATTTGTTTACAAATTATAAAGCGTCGGTAAAACTGTATTCAAAAGAGAACTTCGATAAGTTTAATGAGTTTTTTCCTATGCATGAAAAAATAAAGAAGCTGAGTCCCTCTACCCCGCCCATATCTTACGGTCATATAAATATGCTGGGAGTGGATCTGGCTTTTCCCGACGGTAACGGAGAAGTTAATTATGCAAGAAGCGACAAGTCGCTGGATGAATGGATAAGCATATTGGATAAACCTATAGATTTTTCCGTAACCGGCATGGTTCCGTTTTATCTTGAGTATAGGGATAATATGAAAAAAGCCATGAATATAGATAATGTAAATTTCGGCATGGCATATCAGGGCCCGATAACCACGGCATATACCCTGCTGGATTTGCAGCTGTATTACGATATTTACGATGAGCCGGAAAAATTAAAGGTTCTTCTGGGAAAACTTATCAGAAGTATAATCCAATTCAAGAAATTCTATTGTCAGGTTAACAATGTCGATTACAAATATACGCCCTATATGTCCGATGACTGTGCTGCACTTATTCCTGCGGATATGTGGGAGGAATTTGTTATTCCCTATATGGATATTTTCTATTCCGATGTCAATGCTAACCGACGCTCTTTGCATTCGGAAGGCATGGTGTATAAACACTTGAAGAATCTGGAAACGTTAGGTATTACACGATATGATCCGTCGGTATCCCCGCAACTGGACCCTGTAATTATTTACAACAACTGCCTAGTTCCCTTCCTTTGGAGAATGTGTTCAATATATCACGATTTACTGGATCGTGAACTGGCCATGGACTTCGTATTCGCTTCTGTACGTGACGGAGCCAGCGGAGTATTTTCCTGTATTACCGAACTGAAAGAACATAACAAAAATGTTGTTGAGGGTTTCATTCAGGCTTGTGAAATTGTTGAGGATATGCTTGCAAAAGGAGCAAACAGAGCCGATATAGGCGCCATGATGTCCTCCAGAGGTAAAGATATATTCTGGGAAAAATGGCGTACTCAGTATATCTGATGACACTATCACTCTCTATTGCTCTTTATTAAAATTTATATAAAAATGTAACTAATTATTATCTCTGTTCACATTTTGTTCACAATTTGTTCACAATTTGCGGTTTTGCTATTGCATTACCGTATTTTTTGGTGTAATATACCGAAATGATGAAAGATTTGAGACTAAGAAGAATAATAACTTCGATACTGACAATAATGATTCTGCTCTCACCGCTAATATCAATCAATGTTGATGCAAGTGCCGAGATATCTCCTCAGGGTATTAAATATTGGGTTACCAACTCACCTGTGATATATGATTACAAGAATATCCAGTTTAAGAATGACAAACTGATAGTAGGCGGTTATCTGATAGTGCCGGTGACGGAATTCTTCGACTTTTTCGGCAGATATGAATATGAGTGGGATAATGATACGAAAAGCGTAACCGTAACCGACGGTAATAATACCTATCAGATTTATTCCGGGGCATGTTACCTTCTGGAAAACGGACACAAGATACAATCTCCCGCAATGAACTTTATATACAACGGCAAGATATATGCTTCACTGAAGGTTATGGCTGATGCATTAGGCTTAAAAACCTTATATGAAGAAGTGTCCGATTCCATATTGCTTACCAGGCATTCTTTTTACTTCAATGCAAATTATACTTATGAAGATCTTTATTGGTTGTCCAGAATAGTGCATGCGGAAGCCGCACATGAATCGTATGAAGGAAAAGTGGCGGTAGCAAATGTAGTACTCAATCGTGTAAGACATGACAGTTTTCCCGACACGATATACGGCGTTATATTCGATAAGGCGGGAGGTGTTCAGTTTACACCGGTAGCTGCCGGCACAATTTATAATGACCCTTCGGAAGAAGCTATACGTGCGGCAAAAGACGCATTGAACGGTTATAACAATGTGTCGTGGTGTTTATTCTTCTTTAATCCTAAATTGGCAAAGAGTTTCTGGATTGCCGATACCTGTGATTTTTACAAAAGCATAGGCAATCACGATTTCTATTTCTAATCTATCGCCCAGTTTTTTGACCTTTTGACGGCTTCATGCCATCTTATTTTTCTGTATGCCCTGTCAAAGAATTCTTTTGGTACAAATATTCTGTCCTGCTTTATGATGCATTTCAGTTCTTCAACATCCTTCCAGAAGCCTACGGCAAGTCCCGCAAGGAAAGCCGCTCCCAAAGAGGTGGTTTCCTGCATAACAGGTCTCACCACATCACAGTTAAGCATATCGGCCTGGAACTGCATTAAAAAGTTGTTTGCACTTGCTCCGCCGTCTACTTTCAGGCACTTTAACGGCACCTTTGAGCATTGTTGCATACAGTCTATTACATCCACCGTCTGATATGCCATGGATTCCAGTACCGCTCTTGCTATATGATTTTTGTTTGTGCCTCTTGTTATACCCACAAGCACTCCTCTTGCATACATATCCCAATGCGGAGTACCCAGACCGGTAAATGCCGGGACGAAATATACGTCATCGGTATCTTCCACCGCAAAAGCCATATCCTCGGTCTCCGCTGCGGTTTTTATAAGGCCCAGCTGGTCGCGCAACCATTGAACGGCGGAACCGCTGTTGAATATGCTGCCTTCCAGTGCATAATATGTCTTATTATTTAAATTCCATGCAATTGTGGTTATCAGTCCTTTATCGGAAAATACCGGCTTTTCCGCGGTGTTCATCAGTATGAAGCACCCCGTTCCGTAAGTATTCTTGACTTCACCCGGCTCGAAGCATGCCTGTCCGAACAGTGCCGCCTGCTGATCCCCCGCTATCCCTGCAATGGGGATACTTATACCTTCTAATTCCATATGACCTACAACACAGGAAGAAGGTACAACTTTCGGAAGCATTTCTTTTTTTATACCTAATATATCTAAAAGTTGCTTATCCCATTTTAACGTGTTGATGTTAAACAACATGGTTCTGGAGGCATTGGACATGTCGGTGACATGGCTCTTTTCCTTTGTCAGGTTGTATATGAGCCAGGTATCTATGGTACCGCAAAGAAGGTTCTTATTTTTTGCTTCCTTGACATTTTCCAGAATCCATTTAATCTTGGTTCCGGAAAAATATGCGTCCAGTACAAGTCCTGTTTTGGATTTAATCAAATCGGCATATCCGTCCGCTTTAAGCTGTTCGCATATACCTGCGGTTCTTCTGCACTGCCATACTATTGCGTTATAAACGGGTTTTCCCGTCATTTTATCCCATACCACAACCGTTTCCCGCTGATTGGTAATACCTATAGCGGCAATCTGTTCGGGTTTGGCGGCTAATTTTTTTATAAGCTCGAAAAGCGCACCCATCTGACTTTGTAAAATATCATACGGGTCATGCTCCACCCACCCCGGAGACGGAAAGAACTGAGTAAACTCTTTGTTGACCGAACCGACACATTTACCGTCATGGTCGAAAGCGACAGCTCTGCTGCCGGTTGTTCCCTGATCCAATGCAATTACGTATTTTTTCATGACACACCTGCTTTATTTATAGTGAATTTACAATCTGCTTATATATATTACCCTTAACTTCAAAGTTCTTAAACATGTCGAAAGCTGCACTTGCGGGAGACAGTATAATTATATCACCTTCTTTTGCCATGTTAAATGCCTTGCGGACAGCTTCTTCCATTGTAGACGCTTCACACAGTGTTGCTGTGCAGGAATAATCAGTGTATGCCTGTTTTATCTTTTCCTTGGTTTGTCCCATAAGAACCAGCCCCTTAACCTTTTCGTTGATGAGCGGTCCCATTATGTCGTAGGATATGTTTTTGTCGTAACCTCCGGCAATTAAAATGACTTTCTTATCAAAACAATGCAGGCTTGCCACGGTTCTCGAAGGTGTCGTACCTATGGAGTCGTTGTAGAAACGCACTCCGTTAACTGTCCTCACATATTCCACCCTGTGCTCCACTCCGTTAAAGGTAGTTGCCACATGCTTTACGGTAGCTTGTTCCACAAGCGAATATGTCGCAAGAATGGCAGCCATATAGTTTTCTATATTATGTCTTCCCGGAATCTTTATATCATTAACATCCAGCATCCTCTTTATGTTTTTGTCAATATTGACATATATGGCATTATCATGAAGATATGCACCGTTTATCGAATTCTCTTTGTCATACTTTTCAGTCATGGAAAACATATATGCTTTTGACTGCACCGATTCTCTCAATTGTCTTGTTATGTCGTTATCCTGATTTAGAATTATGATATCATCACTTTTCTGATACTTAAAAATAATGCTTTTACAGTAAATATATTCATCGTAATCGTCATGAAAATCCAGATGGTTAGGTGTAATGTTTGTAATAACGGAAATATTCGGACTCTTGTTGCAAAACATCTGCAACTGACAGGATGCCAATTCCAGTACGACATAATCATTCACGTCTATATCGTCCAGTCTGTGGAATAGCGGTGTGCCTATATTACCTCCTACCCATACCTTATATCCCTGTTGCTTCAACAACTCGCCTATCAATGTAGTGGTAGTGGTCTTGCCGGAACTTCCGGTAACGGCAATTATCTTGGCATTACAGTATTTTATAAACTCCCACATCTCCGATGTAAGAGTTGCCCCGCTCTTAATTGCATCCAGAAACTGAGGTAAATCTCTTTTCATGGATTGAGTCTTGAATATAACATCGTATCCTGCCAGTTTATCCAAATAATCCGGTCCGGTTATTAAAGACGCATGGGGATATTCCTCTATATACTTCCTTAAGTCGGTAAAATCGTCATTTTTATCAAAACCGGTAACATGGACACCTTTTTTTGCCAAATGCTTAAATAGATTGATATTGCCTATTCCCAATCCCACAACGGCAACTTTCATTGTCTTCAGATACTCAATATACTCATTATGATTCTTGAAATCATTTTTTTTCATTATCGGTTTTTTTCTCCATCAGTTCCTTAATTATTCTCTGATAAAGCTGTATTTCCTTCTCCAGCTCTTTTATGCGCTGTTCCCTGTATTTCAGAACTATCAGCAGGTTTTCTCTGGACATCTGTTCTATTGTTTCCATAATATCTCCCTCTGTTAATTATACAATAAAAATGCAAAAGATTTCTCCTTTGCATTAATTTATTTGTTTATTAATCAATTTGTTAACTATCAATTAATTATTACTGCCGTTATTACAGTACCGCGTACCGTTTATTTATCTTCTTCTTTAGGTTTATCTTCTTCTTTAGGTTTATCCTCTTCTTTAGGTTTATCCTCTTCTTCCGGTTCAAACTTGAAATCCGCAAGCAACGAACCTATCTTATTGCTTAACACTTCCTCATGACTTACGGGCAGCTCTTCACGCTGTTTTCTTGATTGCCTTTGCTCTCCGGATTTTTGTGCCGATTCCGCCTCTTCTACCCTGCGGTTGAATCTTTCGGTACGTTCCTTTATGCTTTGCTGTCTTCTTTCTTCTCTCAGCTGTTCTCTTTCAAGATCTTCCTTTGTAGGCAGAGGATCCAGAGGCTGAACGGCTTTGATACTGGCATTAATCTTCTTGTTCTCCAGGTCTACATCGATAATTGCAACTTCCACCATCTGACCCTCTTCAAGCACTTCCGAAGCACTCTTCAGACGTTTGTTGGAAATCTGGGAAATGTGTACAAGTGCATCGATATCCTTTGCTATTTCCACAAATACACCGAAAGGTAAAATCTTGACCACTTTACCGGTCACTATTGTATTGGGTGCAAATCGCTCTTCCGCATTATACCAGGGATCATCCTCTTCTTTTCTGTATACAAGAGATACTTTTCTTTTATCTTTATCGATATCTCTTATCATAACTTCCACTTCCTGCCCTATTTCCAGTACATCCTGCGGATGATTAATCTTTCCCCAGGAAAGTTCCGATATATGGGCAAGACCGTCTATGCCGCCCAAATCGATAAATGCTCCGAAGTTGGAAAAACTTTTTACCGTTCCGGTAACCGTTTCACCCACTGCAAGTTTGCTCCAAACTTCCCGCTCCATTCTTTCGTTTTCCTCTTCAATAAGAACCCTTCTGGATACGATGAGCTTTCTTTTTCTGCGGTCACATTCAATAACTCTTACTTTAAGCTTTCTTCCGACAAACTTCTGCAGGTTTCGCTGAAATTGCGTACTTATCTGTGAAATGGGCATGAAAGCATCCATACCGTTAATATCCAGTATAAGCCCTCCCGAAGTTGTTTCTTTAACGGTACCTTTTACGGGTTCACCGGTTTTAAATGCTTCATATATATTTTCATATCTTCTTTTTTCATCAATTCTCTTCTTGGAAAGATAAACGATACCGTCTTTATCACTGACTCTCGTTACCATCGCTTCCACTTTATCCCCTACAGCCACCTGTACCTGACCGTCTACAGTCGGGAATTCTTCCACAGGTATCGTGCCGTCAATCTTGAAGCCTATATCCAGATACACTTCCTTCTCACCGACACTTATAACCTTACCGGTTACTACCTGTCCGTTTCTTAACACTACGAGGGATTTTTCCAGCATCTCCTCAAAAGTATCCGCCGATCCCTTCTTTGCATTTTCTTCCATTGTTTCCTTTACCTCCCTGATAATACGGTCAGGGGTACTTGCTCCCGCCGTAATACCAACCGTTTCTTTGTTTTTTATATCTATGTCCCGCACTTGCTCCGCACCGGTCACCAGGTATGTCCGTGCACATGTATTGTTGCACACTTCATACAGTTTTCTCGTATTGGAGCTATCGGGATCACCGACAACTATCATTATATCTACGTTTGCAGCCAATTTTACAGCCTCATTTTGACGTACGGACGTAGCTCTGCATATTGTATCAAACACCTCAAGCAATGTAAACTTTTTTTTAAGCTCTTGTGCTGTTTTTTCATATTTTTCTTTTATGTATGTTGTCTGAGCAACTAAACAGTATTTATTTTCCCGATCGGGTAATAATTTTTCCGCATCTTCCGGTTGCTCGATTATTACGGCGGTATTGTCGCAGTAGCCGTTTATCCCTATAACCTCGGGATGTACAGCGGAGCCCACAATAATAATCTTGTAGCCGTCGTTATACATATCCGCCACTCTTTTTTGAATATTCCTGACGTAAGGACATGTGGCATCGTAAATTATTAAATTCTTCTCTTCAGCCTGTTCAAAAAACGACTTTTGTACACCGTGTGCCCGTACCAGAACTCCGGCACCGTCCGGTATCTGTGATATGTCCTCTACCGTTATGAGTCCTTTATCGGCCAGTTCTTTTATAACATGATGGTTATGAATAACATTCCCGTACGAATATTTTATCTGTTCTTTCTCCGTTATTTCGCCGGCAATCTTCACGGCATTGGAAACTCCGAAACAGTAGCCGGCATTTTTTGCAACAATAACTCTCTTACTTATCTTTATATACCTCCGGCAGGTTGTAGACTATATCCATAAGTTCCACACTCTTTTTTGCAATCTCTTCTTTGGAAGAGTTCCTGTCCAGACCGGTGTTGACGGGTTTGCCTACATAAACTTTTGTTTTCTTGTGTATCTTGGCTTTCCTTTCAATAAACACCGGTATTACTTCCGCCCCGGTTAAAGCGGACAGCATTGCAACCCCTCTTCTGGGCGGCAGAATCTTATTGCCTTTCTGTCTGGTCCCTTGCGGAAATATGCATACAAGTTTACCTTCCTGTATCAAAGTCACTGCACGTTTTATGCTTCTTACATCGCATTGCCCTCTTCTTACGGGAAAGGCACCCATCTTATCCAAAAACCATGCGGAAAGCTTGTGTTTATACAGTTCGCTTTTAGCCATAAAGTAAACCCATCTCTTTTTGGAGTGCAGAATGACAAATACTATATCCAGAATGCTCAGATGGTTGGGGCATATTACATAAGGCCCTTCTTCAGGATATTTTTCACCGATATACTCGACACGGTAGAATATTTTAACTATTCCTCTTACTATTCCGCGACAAAATTTTCTGAAACATTTATTTCCCATTGATGTACCCCGACAAGGTTGCAAAAACCTCATCTATTCCCATTTTTGATGTATCTATTTCTATTGCATCATCAGCTTTTTTAAGCGGTGCAAAATCTCTTTCCGAGTCCTGCTTATCTCTGTATATTATATCGGCCAGCACTTCCTCATATGTTACGGTTTTCCCCTCCTGTTGCATCTGCAACAGACGTCTTTTTGCCCGTACCTCATTGCTTGCAGTTAAGAAGAACTTATAGTCGGCATCGGGAAGCACATAAGTGCCTATATCTCTGCCTTCCATTACGACATTATGCTCTTTGGCTACCTGTCTTTGCATCTCCACCAAAAACAGTCTCACGGGAGGAAACTTGGATACATCCGATGCGCCTTTACTTACCTGATTGGTACGTATAAGACCGTCAACACATCGGTTATCCAGATAATTGTATTGTTTGTTATCTTTTATAACCAATTTAAAATTTATATTTTTAATCAGTTCAGCGATTTTTTCACCGTCCAAAGTATCTATACCGCTTCTTATAGCTTTCAGCGCTACAGTACGATACATTGCTCCGGTATCTAAATATGTATAACCTTTTTGTTCCGACAGCATTCTCGCCATCAGGCTCTTACCGCTTCCCGCAGGACCGTCAATGGCTATGGATTTATACTTCATATACTTCTGTGCCCCAATCCTATTCCTACTTCATCCAGATTTAAGAAACCTATGCCGGTAAATACCGCAACGGTTATATGCTCCTTGTATCTGGCAATACCTATCTTACCCCCGATATTGCAACCTATCGCTTTGGGCATAATCTGTCCCAAGGCTTCGCGGGTGGCACCTACCACGGCACCCTGTTCATGGTGAACATCACGTATTACATTTTGTCTTTTTGAAGCAACTACGGCCCGTTCGATAATCTTGGAAACGGAAGATATGAAGTCGCCTCCGAAATCCACAGCAACACATTTAATGCCTTGCTCGGCATAGTCTTTAATCAAAGCATATTCTTCCTCTCTGGTAGAAGAAACCGATAGCCTGATTGCCGCTTTTGAAGTATCTTTACTGCCTATTGTTTCATTTTCCATCAATCGTCTTCCTTTGTCGGTTAATTATATATATTAAAAACACATTTTACAACAAAAGATTATAAATATACACTTTTTCCTGCCAAATAACCGGTGGAAAAAGCTATTGTCAGGTTATATCCTCCTGTAAGTGCATCACAGTCTATTATTTCTCCCGCAAAAAACAGGCGTGGCGATATCTTAGATTCCATTGTTGAAGGGTTTATTTCTTTTACCGAAATGCCGCCTTTTGTGACAACGGCATCATCAATATCCATACCCGATGTTACCGTAAGTGTGAGGTTTTTAAGCAGTTTTACCAATGAAGTTTTTTCTTCTCTTGAAATCTGGTTACATACCTTATCGGGATCTATTCCCGATAACTTTATAATCACCGGAATGAGCGATTTGGGCAGCAGAGCATCTAAAGAGTTTGCATACTTTTTCGACGCATTCTTTTCCATGTCCGAAGTAATCCTTTTATAAAGAGTCTGATACTCCAAAGCGGGCTTAAGATCGATAACCGCTACCGTGTTTCTGTAATCGGTATCCAAAAGATATCTGCTTGCTGTAAGTACAACCGGACCGGATATACCGAAATGCGTAAACAGCAACTCCCCTTGCTCTTTGTATAATGCCTTACCGTCTTTTTTTACCGTAAGCGACACATTCCTCAATGTAAGTCCCATAGTCTCGGCTACCCATTTTTCTTTTGTCAAAAGACCTGTTAATGCACCTTTAAGCTCGGTAACCGTATGTCCCAGTTTTTTTGCCAGCTCGTAACCGGAGCCGTCGCTTCCTGTGGACCGATAGGTCATTCCTCCCGTTGCAAGTATGAGGTTTACACATCTGAAGCAATCGGTCATATTATCATCATTCAATACATTCACATAGTAAAAACCGTCGTTACCTTTTATGGCACTTGTAACTTTATTGCGTTTAAGTACATTTACTTTTGACTTTCGCATCTGTTTTACAAGCGCATCGCGTACATCAGCCGCTTTACCCGACTTTGGAAAAACCCTTCTTCCCCTTTCGGTAACGGTGGCTACACCTATGTTGTTGAAATATCGGATAATCTCCGACGGAGGAAAAGTAAAAAGAGCGGAATAAAGAAAAGTGCGGTTGGACATTACATTTTTCATTACACCTGCACTATCGGTATCATTGGTAATGTTGCATCGGCCTTTACCGGTAACAAGTATCTTGCTGCCTTCCTGTTTTTTTTGCTCTATTACCAATACACTGAAGTTTTTATCTGCGGCAGTTATAGCGGCCATCATCCCGGCTGCACCGGCACCGACAACTATGACATCATAACTTTTTTTCATTTCTTCTTGTTTTCCATCGTATAGATAGAGTGTTCTTTCCATATTTGTTCCAAATTCTGAAGCTTTTTCAACAACTCCTTATCTTTTTTTATGCCGCAGGCGGCTATCAGAGCATTGACAACGGAAAACGGAGCGGTAAGCGAATCGACAAATCCGGTAAGACCGCTTCTTGCAACAAGTACATTGTGTGCCACCTCGGTTATGGGAGCATCCATACTATCGGTTAAGGCAACGGTATATGCTCCGTTGTTTTTTGCTATTTCCATGGCGTGAACCGTCCTTCTGGAGTAACGCGGAAAGGTTATACCGATAAATGCATCGGAATTGTTTACGGATATAATCTCTTCAAAAACATCGGCCGCTCCCGGTAAGCCCACAAGATGCACATTGTCAAAAATCATACGGAAATATATGGACATGTACAATGCAACGGAATAGGAGCTTCGGATACCCAAAATATATATTCTCTTTGCGGCTGAAAGCTTATCCACAACGGTATTGAATACATCGACATCTATCATATTCATTGTTTCTCTTATGGACATAATATCCGATTTCATTACCGACATAAGCACATTATCCATATCCACCGTATCGGATATCCTGATAAGGCGCTCTGCCGAAGTGAGAGTCTGTCGGGCAACTTCCTTCATATCTCTTTGCATATCGGGAAATCCGTCATAACCCAACTCAATGGCAAATCGCACTACCGTGGACTCCGAGGTATCGGCTTCGGCAGCCAGTTTGGTTGCCGTAAGGAAAGGAGCCTTGTCGAAATTGGCCAAAATATATTCCGCTATTTTTTTCTGTCCTTTACTGAAGCCTTTTGTGTTTCTCAATCTGTCTTTAATACTCATCGTTTCACCTGTTTTCTTTATATATACCACTTATTATGAATAATTAAATATCCAATCCTGCATTTTCCCGGCCCGCAGGGGGTGAAAAAACACCTTCAGGTATTTTTGAAACCTAAAGGTGTTTACAATTCATTTTATACGGGATGGACCTTGTCCTCCATGTCGGTAAGATCCTTGTCCAGTTTATACTTTACCGCCCTTCTGTGTTCGAAAAAATCCTTTGCCACTTTGGGGAACATGGCGTATGTAAGCACATCCTCCTCCTGTTCTAAATATTCCTTCATCTCGCGCCTTGTTTCTTCCAGAGCCGGAGCAATGTCATCAGCCGGTCTGTGAGTAATGGGCTTTTCACCTTTCAGTATCTTATCTATTATTTCCTGTTTAATTGCTACGGGAGTCTTTCCGTATTTGCCCGCTACAAGGTCTTTCGATTCCTTGGGAACCATCTTGTATCTTTCGCCGGAAATGACGTTCATTACCGACTGTGTTCCCACTATCTGGCTTGTAGGTGTTACAAGCGGAGGATATCCGAAATCTTCTCTTACTCTCGGAACCTCCTTAAGCACATCCTGAAGCTGATCTTCTTTACCCGCTTCTTTCATCTGATTAACCAAATTGGAAAGCATTCCGCCCGGAACCTGATATATGAGAGTGTTGATGTCCACACCCATAACCTTGGGATTGAGCAACCCTGATTTGATATATTTTTCACGTACCGCTCTGAATATCTGTGATATTTCATTAATATCCGCTAAAACCAGACCGGTGTCATATGGCGTACCTCTGAGTGCCGCAACAATACTCTCGGTAGGCGGCTGACTGGTACCCTGTGAAAAGGGCGATAAAGCACAGTCTAAGATATCCGCTCCCGCTTCGGCCGCTTTAATATATGTCATGGATGCCGTTCCGGCGGTATAGTGGGTATGTACCTGAATAGGAAGCTTGACATGTTCCTTTAATACTTTAACCAAATCATAAGCCGTATACGGAAGCAACAGTCCCGCCATATCTTTAATACATATGGAATCGGCACCCGCTTCCACAAGATATTTGGCATCTTTTAAATACTGCTCGAAAGTATGCACAGGCGATATTGTATAACATATTGCTCCTTGTGCATGCCCGCCTTCTTTTTTGCAGGCTCTCATGGCTGTCTCGAGATTTCTCGAATCGTTCAATGCGTCGAATATCCTTATAATATCAATACCGTTTGCAACCGACTTCTGAACGAAATATTCCACAACATCATCCGCATAATGCTTGTAGCCCAAAAGGTTTTGTCCTCTTAAAAGCATCTGCAGTTTGGTATTCTTAACATTCTTCCTTATAAATCTCAACCGTTCCCACGGATCTTCATTCAAAAACCTGACGCAGGAATCAAAAGTGGCACCACCCCAACACTCCAATGAAAAATACCCTATCTTATCCAGAAGCTGTAAGGCATCTTTCATATCTTCAGTGCTCATCCTTGTCGCAATTAACGACTGATGCGCATCCCGCAAAATTGTCTCAGTGATTTGTACTCTCATCTTGAACCCTTTCTAATCCATGGACACTAAAAGCTGTCCCGTTTCCACGCTCTCTCCGTTGGATACATTAACCGATACGATAACACCGTCCTGTGCGGCAACTATATCGTTCTCCATTTTCATTGCCTCCAGTATGGCTACAGCCTGACCTTTCTTGACAGCCTGTCCTACCGATACCTTTACGCTTAAAATAGTACCGGGCATGGGAGCCTCTATTCTGACAGAGCCTGCCGTACCGGAAGATACGGTCTTTTTGGGAGCAGGAACTTCCTGCTTTACTTCTTCCTTAACTACAGGTGCAGCAACAGGCGTCGCTACGGTAACAACAGGTGCCGAAACGGCAGGTGTTCCCGTAACTTCTTCCAATTCCACTACATATTCTTTTCCGTTAACTCTTGCTATGAACTTTTTCATATATATTTCCTCCGTTTATTAAAGCGGCATATTGCCATGTTTTCTGTTAGGACGATTTTCTCTTTTTGATTTGAGCATTTCCAATGCAGTTATTACGTAAGCACGCGTAAATGCCGGATTTATGACATCATCCACATATCCTCTTTTTGCGGCTTCGTAAGGTGATGCGAATCGCTCATGATATTCTTTAATCTTTGCTTTTCTGAACTCAACGGGATTGTCGCTTTTTGCTATCTGCTCGTTGTAAATTATATTGGCGGCTCCCTCGCTGTCCATTACCGCAACACTTGCGGTGGGATAAGCAAATACAATATCGCAACCTGTAGCCTTGCTGTTCATCGCTATGTAAGCGCCGCCTATTGCCTTACCCGTGATTATATTTATCTTAGGCACATCGGCTTCCGTGAATGCATATACCATTTTTGCCGCATGCCTTATCAGTCCTTCTTTTTCCTGCAATGCATCTGCAACATAGCCCGATGTATGTGTAAAAGTAATTATCGGAATATTAAAGCAATCTAAAAGTCTTACGAACCTTGCAGCTTTATCGGCGGCATGCATATCGATACGACCTTCATTTACCGCAGGATTGTTTGCCACAATACCTACCGATTGACCGTTCATTCTTGCAAAACCCGTTATCATGGAAGCAGCGAACTCCGATTGTATTTCCATAAAGGTTGATGTATCTGTTACCGAAGTGATAACCTCTCTCATATCATATGAATCGGCTACCGTCTCATACAGATTTTCCGCAGTTCTGTCGGGAGCATCCGATACTTCAAGTTTTAAAGCTTCGGTAAGATTGTTATCGGGAAGATAGGATAAAAGCAGTTTAACCGCATTTATACAGTCATCTTCATTCTCGCAACGTATGTGCGCATTACCGCTTGATGTTGCATGTGTAGCGGCACTTCCTATCTCTTCGTCGGTTGTTTTTACTCCCGAAATACCTAAGATAGCTTCGGGGCCGTTCATATACATGCAGCTTATCTTGTCCGCCATAACAACAAAATCACTCATGGCCGTAAACAATGATGAAATACCTGCGCAGTTGCCCAGTACTACACTTATTTGAGGAATCACTCCGCTTGCCATGGACTGTTTTGTTAAAACTCCGCCGATGCCGGCAAGCACATCGGTACCTTCTTCTACTCTGGCACCGTCGGAATCCAACAAGTAAATGACAGGTACTCCCGTCTTGATAGCGCAATCGATGGTTCTTTCTATCTTCTTTGCATGCATCTCGCCTACCGAGCCGTGTAAGACCGAATAGTCCTGTGAAGCAATAAAAACGGGTCGGTTATTAATCTTACCGTACCCGCATATCACACCGTCACCGTCTGCTCTTTTTGAGGCCATGTCGAAATCCGTACTTCTTGATTGGGTAAAAGCATCGGTCTCTATGAAAGAACCCGAATCCAGCAACTTGGATATTCTGTCGGCTGCCATCTTCTTTCCTTTGGCTTTACCGTCTTCAATCCGCTGTTGACCCCTTCCAAGAGATGTTTGCTGCTTTCTTTTTCTTAATTCATCTACTTTTTCTGTCATGCTCATTTATTTACCTCTAATTCATAATATGCCATTGCAGTTGATTATATCATTTATAACAGATCTGTACAAACGAATTTTGGTAAATTATTAAGTTTATTGCCGGTTTGCTGTACAAAAAAAACAACAATAGAAATATTACGGAAAACTCGGGCTAAAACTGCCTTTCATATCCCAAATCACGCAATTCTTTTTGCGTAAGAGACCTGTATCTGCCCTTTTTAAGATCTCCCAATTGCACAGCCCCTACGGATATTCTTTGCAGTGCATATACCTTTATGCCGACTGCTTCGAACATTTTTCTTACCTGACGGTTTTTACCTTCTTTTATCGATATTTCCGCAGAGCATTTCCCGTCACTATAATTTACTATATTATTTATTTCAGCTTTCCCTGTTATATATCCCCCTATATCCACCCCGTTTTCCAACATTTCTTTTATCTCATCGGTTATATTACCCTTTGCCGAAACGGCATAGGTTTTTGTTACCTCATTTTTAGGATGCATCAGATAATTTGCAAAGTCACCGTCATTGGTCATGAATAGGAGACCGGAGGAATCGTAATCCAATCTTCCTACGGGATAAACTCTTTCCTCGATATTGTTAAAAAAGTCCGCAACGGTTTTCCTGCCGAACTTATCTGACATGGAGGTTATAACCATATTAGGTTTATTGAATACGAAATACAGTTTTTTTGTTTCTGTCTTTAAAAGTTTTCCGTTAACCCTTACTTCATCGGAATCGTCCACCATTACAATATCCCGTACAATCTTGCCGTTTACCGATACCGAGCCGTTGAAGATAAGTTCTTCCGCCGCTCTTCTGGATGCATAACCGCATAAAGCAATATATTTTTGTAAACGCATTTTTTCCACGGATTTTCTTATTCCGATACTTCGGTTACTTCGGTTTCCTCTGTATCCGTCACCTCTTCATCATCAAAACTGTCCAGCGGAATCAAATCATCCAAAGAAGACACATCAAAGGCTCTGTAGAACTCTTCTGCGGGCTTGTATAACACCGGTCTTCCCGGAGCTTCCAGTCTTCCCGCTTCGATTACCAGACCTCTTTCCAGTAATGTCTTTAACGGACTGTCGGAATTGCCTCTTATACTTTCTATCTTTGCTCTGGTAGCTTCTTTGTTATATGCGATTATTGCCAGAGTCTCATATGCCGCTCTGGACAATGTATCGGTCCTCTTCTTTTCAAACAGCTGACGGACTGCGGGAAAATATATCGGGTTGGTGCACATCTGGTAAGAGTCTTCTATCTGTCTTATCAGAATGCCGGACTTAATGTCTTTTAAATAGGTTATATGCTCATCAATTATCTTTTTTATCTCTTTTTTATCGGTCTCCAGTATCTGTTCCAATTTGGTTAAGGGCACCGGCTCACCGTTAGCATAAAGCATTGCGGTTATCTGGTTTATAATGTACTCTTTATCCATATCTTACTCCCAATCGTATATTTCCTGTATATTATCCGGATAGCTTAATGTTTCGGTTCCTTCCACGATTATATCTTCAAAAGGTCTTTTTTGTTTAAGTGTGGCTTTTTTCTGAGTTGACAAAACTAAAATGGAGAGAAAATCCGTTATCAGTTGCGCATTGGATACCGAGTTATCTTTAAATCGGGTAAAAAAACTTATCCTCTTTTCCTTAAAGAGCACATCGATTATCTTCCTGATGGATTTTATGAGCGATATTTTCTCTTTTTTTACAATCTCTTTTATATTCTCCGCTTTCAGATTTCTTTTATCAATCTGCCTTTGCATGGTTTCCCGATAAATCATTACCAGCATGCTTTTGCAAAGTGTATAGGTTTTTTCCGATTCTCCGAAGTCTTCCGTGGAGGCAAAGGAATGCAAACTCTTCTGCCCTTCTTCATGTAATTCTCTGAACCGCTCTCCCGCTTTCTTTATCTTCTTATACTCGATAAGCTGTCTTATCAAATCGGTCTCGCTGTCAACCTCATCTTCTTTTGCCTTAGGAAGCATGGATCTGGATTTTATATGCAACAATGTGGCGGCAATAACCAGAAAATCGCTTGCTATATCCATATCCAGCTGTTGCATAGCCATAAGATAATCCAGATACTGTTCGGTTATTATACTTATTTTTATGTCGTAAATACTCATCTTATTCTCATCGATAAGATGTAACAGAAGATCCAGCGGTCCTTCAAAGTTTTCCAGTTTTAACTGATATCCTACTCCCAATTTACCTTCATGGCCTTTCTTACCATAGTCATAGTTTCATCCGTCTTTATTTTAGCGTTGGCATTGCCCTTTTCCAATATTTCTTTCATAAGCTTGGGTTTCCCCGCAATCTCTCTTCTTCTTTCCTGTATCGGGCGTAAGAACTCCGATACCTTTCCGTATAAGTTCTTCTTGCAGGCAACACATCCTATCTCGCCTTTTTTACAGGACTCACAGATGGAAGCAACTTCCGCCTGATTGAAGACCTTATGAAAGGCATATACCGAACATATTTCCGGATGTCCGGGATCGGTCTTTCTTATACGTGCGGGATCGGTAACCATGCTCATGATTTTAGCTCTCAATACATCATCTTCCTCTTTAAGCAGTATGGTATTATCATAACTTTTACTCATTTTTCTTCCGTCCAGCCCCGGCAGCACCTTTGCTTTTGTAAGCAGAGCTTTAGGTTCGGGGAATACCTCACCGTACATATAGTTGAATCTTCGTGCTATTTCTCTGGTTATTTCCAGATGTGCAAGCTGGTCTTCACCTACCGGTACACCCTCCGCCCTGTAAATGAGAATATCCGCAGCCATAAGACAGGGATAACCTAAAAAGCCGTACGTCCTTATATCCTTCTCGGCAAGCTGACTCAACTGATCTTTGTATGTAGGACACCGCTCCAGCCAGGATAACGGTGTAATCATGGATAAAAGCAGATGCAGTTCTGCATGGTCCTGGTTTTTCGATTGTAAAAATATGTTACATTTATCGGAATCCAGTCCCGATGCGTATAAGTCCATAACAACTTCCTTAATATTGGCAATATAGTTATCGGTATCTTCATAACCGGTAGTCAGCGAATGCCAGTCAGCTATAAAAAAGTAGCAGTCATATTTATTCTGCAAATTGAGCCAGTTTTCCACCGCTCCGAAATAGTTTCCCAAATGCAGTGAGCCCGTACTTCTTGTTCCGCTTAATACAACCTTCTTTTTCATAAAAACCTCCTAGTAAAATAGTCCTACAAACCAATTTGCCACAAACAAAAACGCTTTTGTTATGGGTGAAGCGATTAAATCCAACACATTCGCAAACTGTGACCGGAATATAAAGAAAACAACTAAAAATATCATTCCCACAATTCTTTCGTATCTCATTACACTGAAATAGTATTTGTCGGGCAGTATACCGAACAATATCCTCGATCCGTCAAACGGCGGAACCGGTATGAGGTTAAACAGTGCAAGAAAAACATTTGCCTGAAAAAGCAAATAAAAGAAAGTATATGTAATTCTTAAAAAAACGGTAAATTCCACCCCGTGCAAATTCACCGCCTGTTCAATCAAAGCAACCGGAAAAGCCGCTCCGAAAGATATCAGCAGATTTGTGAGAGGTCCGGCAAGTCCCACTAACGCCATGCCGTTTTTAGGGTCTTTGAAATTCATGGGATTGACCGGAACGGGTTTTGCCCACCCCACTCTGGCAATTACCATCATTATCGCACCCATAGGGTCTAAGTGTTTCAAAGGATTCAATGTTAAACGACCGGCATCTCTTGCGGTGGTATCTCCCAATTTTAACGCCATAAGGCCGTGCGCACACTCATGAAGGGTAAGCGATATAAGCATTACCGGAATCATATACAACATGGTTATTAACGTGTTTAAAAGGCCTTGCCACATATAATTAACACCTTTTCCTTTTACCGATTATACATTTTAAGATTTAATATGTAAAGATATATCCCTATTTTGATATTATGCTTAGACAGCTTAAACTGCCTATACTTAACCTGTTTTAACTATCGCTTGGAAACAGATTACGTTTTTGAATATTGGAAATTAAGTAGAATCTTTGCTTGATGAACATATAGATCGGCTTTGCACTGTTCGCTAATTTGCTTTATTTGTTATCGTGTAACAGTACTCATACTCCAAACCCAATACATTTTTCTCCTTTGAATATTTTGCAGTATTATCGGATGGTACAAAATATCGCTCCAAGTATTTAACCAGTTGCGTAATATCGGTATCACTTTTTGTCTCTATTGTTATAGCCTCTATGTATTCGTTTTTAAACTGTTTCAGCTTATACCTATCATTATACCCTGCATATGTAAAATATATAGTGTCATACCCGTCAGGTTCATAATCAGTTATTTTAACTTCATTACCGTACTTATCCAGTGAACTTACGATTCCTTTTCCTTGCTTTTCATAATCCTCCCGCCTATATTTATACTCTTCCGGTACAAAGTCTTCCGGCAATTCATAATAACCTATTACTTTGAAACCCATATACAATAATTCATCGGGCTTTTCTCTAAACATTCTATCTTCCGAAAGGAACAACACATGATAATCTATACTGCGATAATTGCGAGTAGATTCATGTAGTGTCACAGGTAATATAGCATATCCTTTTACGTAAACATTATTCCGACGAGACATAGATTTTATGTCTTCTTCCCTTACTTTTACCAAATCTTTATCAGTATAATTAGTATAAAACGTTATCTCGGTGCCTTCTTTCATACCCTTTATTTCCCTTAACCCGGTAATTGCTTGGTGGTAGTATGGGAATTGGCGGTTCTGTTCTTCGCAATATTCTAAACTATCACTGAAAAAATGAGTAGTGCCACCGAAATTCAAACCGTATCTTGGAGCCCGGTACGGAGGATAGTCGTTTATGTTAATGCCTTTTCTACCGGTACTGAGAATAATGTCGGTTATATACTGTGAATATTGGTCATACTCATTAATCAATGCATCACCATATATATGTGACATTTCAAGGTTTTCTTTCCCGTCAATACGGGAAATAGTTATTACCGTCTTTTCAAAATCGGTATCCTCTTCAAGAATGATAGGCTCTATACCCACCGTATTTACAAACATATATGAATAAACTTCATTAAATCTGTTTATCCTTTTTGCGTATTGAGAAATTACATTTATATCTGCAAAATATTCGGAAAGAAAATATGAGAACTTTACAAGGTCCGCCTGCTCATTTACATCAATCTCCATGCAATCAATATGGGCAGATATATCTTCCTGTTCTCCCCGAACTACATTACTTAATCCCGCATAAGATAAATATATAGTATCAGGCTCTCTATTTGATTTTCTGTCCTGCTTTACTTCATACTCTCCTATTATAGTGAAATATGCTAAACCGTTTTTGTCAGGATTTAATAGATAAAACATCTTATCTTTATCCGCAAGTTCTTTGTTAATATGTTTTCCGAAAGTCGAGGGAATAATAGCATAATGCTTATAATCCTTTAATAACAAATCAGCGGTGCAACCTTCATAAAGCTCTATCTTACTACCCTCTTTATCGGAAATTATACCGCTTAATGCGGTTATACCTTTGCAGTACTTTATTGAATCTATAGCAGCCTTAACTTCGCTACTATCAGCATTTAGCAAAATATCTTCATAGTTACGTAAACTTATGCCCGTATCACTTAAGTCGTACTTAATTGTAGATATGTTAAGACCGACAATCTCTTCTTTATACAGCTGTCTGTTGTCTAATATAGCCTTGGAATACCTATAAGGCATGTTTAGAGGTTCTTTACCGTCCGACCTTTTTACTACAATATCGCTATTAAAGGTCGTAACATTGAAAGGAGCTATAAAGTTTAAAAGAGTGCCACGTAAAATATACAGCAATGCACCTACAGCAAGCACAACTGTTATAATAATAACTAAGATTTTTCCTATCTTTTTTTTGTTCTCCATACAACTTATTACCAATCAAAAAATAAATTGCATCCCCTATTTCTCCCAATCCACTCCGAACCAGGAAAGGATAGAGCGCCACAACAATGTCCAGAAACCCGCTTTTTCCATATCCTCTGCAGTGTATACCGGTATTTCGCCCAACACTTCGCCGTTAAGGGAGTATACCACCTTACCTATTTCGGTATCTTTTTCCACCGGTGCTTCCAAAGTAGCCGCATTGTATACTATCTCTTTGGATATCTCGGGTATTTCGGTTTTCTTCAATAAAAACCTCAAAGTTCCCTTAGCATAGGTCTCCACGGTCTTTTCAATGCCTTTTCTGACTTCAATGGACCCTACCGTCTGCATATCGTCTCGGGTATCGGTAAACATAAAATTGGCAAATCCGTAGTCCAAAAGGAAAGCCGTTTCCGCTACCCTGTGGTTATTGTCCGGCTCTCCCGTAACAATGGCAATAAGACTGAGTTCCCCCTTCTCGGCAGTACCCACAAGACAGTATCCCGCAGCAGTGGTAAAGCCGGTTTTCAATCCTGTCGCTCCGTCATAGTAATTCAAAAGGTTATTCCTGTTAACCATATATTGATAATCTCTGTGATCTTTGTCGCGAAAATCCCTTTCCAGTGTGGTACTGAACCTGAATATATCGGGATATTCCGTTACAAGCGCTCTGCAAATGACAGACAAATCCTTAACGGTACTGTAATGCCCCACGTCGGTTAATCCCGTGCAGTCTCTGTAATAGGTATCCATCATACCCAGTTCTACGGCCTTTTGATTCATTCTGTTTACAAAGTCACCCTGAGAGCCGGCAACAGCCTCGGCAACCGCAACGGTAGCATCATTAGCCGATCGTACTTCAATAGCGTACAGCATTTCCTCTAAAGTGAATTCTTCACCCAGATTGAGATAGACCGAAGAACCTTCCACTCCGTGTGCCTTAGCGGAGGCTTTAACAACCGTATCGTAGGATATCTCCTTGTTTGCAATGGCCTGCATAACAAGATAAACCGACATAATCTTTGTAAGACTGGCAATGGGTATCTGTTTATTTTCCTCTTTCGAGTAAAGAATCTTTCCGGTATTGACTTCCAGCAAAATAGCGCTTGTCGCCTGTAAATCGTTCAACGAAGCTTTTGAATATATAGCGGAAACTTCATGCTTACTATAGGAATCTTTTGAAGCCTGTACCGGAAGCATTAAAAGCAGAAGAGATATTAAAACAAATATTGATACTGTTCTTTTTTTCAAGGCATTGCCCTCCTTATCTTTTGTGACACATAGATTATACCATTGCTGTATACTGTCAAACAACAATTATTATTGTTATTTAACACTATTACGGATAAAATATACACATGGTTAAGATACATAAGAAAAAAAATAAAGGGTATATATTGCCGACATTGATAACTTTATGTATAGTATTGCAGCTTTCCGCTTGCAATAAAAACAGTCCGTCACCCTACCCTACAACAACCGTCTTACCTTCCGCTACCGCTAAGCCTACCCAATCTGAAGTTGCGGAACAGACGGATTTTGTACAACTGGACATGCTTATGCAGTATCAGCACGGTGTTCAGGTCCTGCCGGCTATATATGACACCCGTTCAATCACATTAGAAGCATCGGACGGCTATCAAGTAAAATTGTATTTAATACAGGTAAATGGACAGGAATATCCGGTATATAACGGAAGAGAGAATGAAACACTAAACAGCCCTCTTATCGCAATACCCGATACTGAAGGAAAGCAATATCTTTTATGCAACCAGCACAAGATATATCTTGTGGATTTGTCCGTTCCCGTTATGGATATACTTTTGTCGGAATCGGATGAGACTACCACTTACAGATACTCATTGGAGAATAACAGGGCTAACGGTCTTTACTGGGGTACAAAGCCGGTATTGTCGGAAGACGGACGCTTTCTTCTTTATCTGACCAACAGAAGAAACAACGGAAAAACAAATGATATCCGGTTATATGACTTTGAAAGCAAAGAAGATGTCCTACTGGCAAAGGACGCTTATTACAACCGGGCATACATATCCGATACCACTGTTTTTTACACTTGTAATGACATGTTGTGCAGAATAGAGATACCATCCAAGGTAAAAGCGACCGTGTCGGTTTCGGTATCTCCTAACGGTCATTTTTGCTATCCCTACTATATTTACACTGCCGATTACTATCAAAAATATGAGATTTTGAACATATTATCACTGAATGTGGAAAAAGGATCTCTCGGGATAGAAAAATCGGCATTGAAGATTGTGCCGATGAAAACCGATACCGATTACATTGCAGCCGTTCTTTTACTCAACCGCAACAATGTAACTTTATCCTTTATTGATATAAAGACAAACAAATTACTTAAAACCTTTGTATTAAGCGACTCATTCAGAGTGGTGTATACTCAATGGATTGATGATAATACGTTTCTTGTAAGCGGATATGAGGGAGGAGATAATGAGAAAACATACTTACTTTCGTACTAAATACATAACCGTAGTCCTTCTTATACTGCTCTTTCCCCTGCTTACTGTTTTATCGGCTTCCGACTATGACAGAGCGTTTGTACAGAAAACCGCCGACAACCTGTCAATACAGGCACTCTCTCCGTACAAGAACTCCCAGGGCATCGAATACTGGCCTTTTTGCACCAGCAAAAATAACCAGCCGAGATATGTATCGGGTACAAATCCTCATCAGGGTACCGATTTAACAATTAATGTGGGAGAATACATATACCCTATATATGACGGTGAAATAGTTTACATTAAAAAAGACACATCGGCACAGTTGGGTCATATTGTGGTTAAATCGGATATAGGATATGAAGAGCCTGTATATATAGAATACCTTCATGTGATACCCGTCCAAGGTTTGGATGAAAACGATTATGTCTATACTTCCATTCCCATTGCCACAATTGATGAATATAACAGGTATGATTCACATCTTCACATAGGAAGAGTGAATGAAGACAGAACATTACATTATCAACTCTATGATCTTTTTTCCGATGTTTTAAGATGGAACAACGGCTCCGATTTGGATGTGTTCAGTTATCCTCTTTTCAATGATGAAACCAATATCTTTTCCGTCACCGCTTATGTATCGTCCGATACGGAAAACCTTGATTATTACGGCGGTTACGGACGTTTCTCCCTGAAATATATAACTTTTCATTATTCGGTAAATAACAGCACCTGGAAAAGTTTTAACATAGCAGAGCATGATAATGACTTCAGGTATTCATTCAACATAAAAGATATGACAGGTTCTAAAAGTAAGGATATTGTAAGGTACTATATAACCGCAACAAGGGATAATCAGAGTAATACCGATACCACATTCAAAGATGCACCGTATACGGTAGCATACTACCCCGCATACTATGCACATCCGTCGCCTGCCCTTACAAAGGAGCAGGCGGATAAAATTGCTTTATCTCTAACAATTAAATAGTTTCTTTGGCAAACTCTCTGTAATACAGTTCGTGATACAGACCTTTTTTAGCCAACAGCTCCGCATGAGTACCCTGTTCCGCTACATAACCGTCTTTTATATAACATATACGGTCGGCATTCATGATGGTGGAAAGCCTATGCGCTATTACAAGTGATGTTTTGGTTTTGATAAGTCTGTCCAGCGCATCCTGAATCATTTTTTCCGATTCGCTGTCCAAAGAGGATGTAGCTTCGTCAAGAAGTAAAATGGAAGGATTTTTAATTATAGCCCTTGCAATGGCAATCCTTTGCCTTTGTCCGCCCGATAACCTTATTCCCCTCTCTCCGACATAAGTTTCATATCCGTTCGGTTGAGCAAGTATAAAGTCATGAGCATTTGCCAGCATAGCCGCATTAACAATCTCTTCTTCAGTAGCATCAGGTTTACCGTATTTGATATTCTCGGTTATGGTACCGTTGAAGATATATGCGTCCTGCGGAACATACCCTATGCTCTCTCTCAACTGCTCTAAAGTGTAATCTTTATAGGCTTTACCGTTAATCTGCATCTTACCTTCATCAATCTTAAAAAGACCTAAGATAAGTTTTGCAATAGTACTCTTGCCGCCTCCGCTGTCACCTACCAATGCCAGTGTCTTGCCCTGCTCAATATCCAGACTTAAACCGGATATGCGGAAGTTATTTTCCTCTTTCTCTTCATTATCTCTAATCTCATACGCAAAATCCACTTTTGACATCTCTATACCCATATCGGTACCCGTACCTTCGATGTCATATAATTCAGGCTCTTTAGGTTCATCATACAACTCTTTCAATCTGTTGGAGCCTGCAAAAGCTTTTTGTAAATTGGGTAATGCAGTTATAAGAATGGATACCGACCAGCCAATTCCGGTACTGGTGGATATAGCCATATAATTTCCCGCTTCCAGAGTACCGTTAATGATGAATAAAGCGCCTAATATAGTGCTTAAATAGTGCGAAAAGTTCCATATGATGGTATTCAGCCCTCTTTGCAGAGTATAGGTTTTTGCCGCCTTCCATCCGCTGTCAAAACTGTCCTGAACACTCTTTTCAAAACGTGAACGAAGAAAAGTACTCAAGGAAAACATTCTTGCTACCGTAAAGCCGGTAACCACTTCGGAAGCCTGTTTACTTAATGACGCTTTGTCTTTTAAAATATTTTTATGCTTTTCTCTTAACGGTTTAATAAACAGAACATTCAAAACACCGGTAAAAACGGAGAAGCCTAAGAGAATTGCTCCGAACCGTAAATCCAACAGCAGCGCAAAAGGTATTCTCATTAATAGAACAATGGCAGACTCAAATATATGCTCGAATTCGACAAATACCGTTATTACACTCTGGGTATCGGCATTAAATCTGGAAACAAGATCTCCGCTGTGAGTAGCCTTAAAGTAGGAAGAAGGTAGCTTCTGAACCTCTTTGAATGTCATCATCCTTATATCCCGCAATATATCTTCCTTTACTTTATTGTGCAGATGGAAGAATACACAAAAGAGTATGCTGCTGACAATACTTGCAGAAAAGACCAGTATAAGCAATAATACATTTTCTTTTTCTTTATACACGAAGAAATCCGTAAGCAGCTTAAGCGCATAAGAGAAGGTCATATCCACAAGACTGCCTATTATACTCCATGCCGCTAACAAAACAGAATATCTGCCTTTATTTTTCCCCATCAAACGGAAAATGAACTTCATATCCTTAAGCATTGTGTGCCTCCTCTTCTACCAACTGTCTTTCGTATAATTCCGCATATCGCTTTTTCTTCCTGATAAGTTCCTCATGGGTTCCCTGTTCTTTAACGGTACCGTCTTCAAGAAGAATAATGCAATCGGAATCTATAATGGTAGTTAATCTATGAGCAATAACTAAAACCGAACGTCCTTTTTTTAAGTTTTCTATGGATTTCTCCACATAGTACTCGGATTTGGTATCCAAGGCACTTGTAGGTTCGTCTAACATTATCAAAGGTGCATCTTTAAGAAGAGCCCTGGCTACCGCTATTCTCTGCTTCTGACCGCCTGATACTTTTGCTCCTCGTTCTCCGACATCTTTAACCAGTTTGTCTATATATGCCTTTTTGGATGCATCTTCCACCATTTCATCGGTAGCTTCCAAATTACCCATCTTTATGTTATTGATAATGTCATCATCAAACAGGTATACATCCTGAGTTACAACGGTCATATATTTTCTCAACGCTTTTAAGTTCCAGGACCTGATACTATGACCGAAAACATATATTTCTCCTGTAAAATTCTCATAATATCCGCAGATAAGCTTGAATATGGTACTTTTACCGCTTCCGCTCACTCCGCACAATGCTAATCTGGAGTTTTTATGCAATTTGAAACTGACATCCTTAAGTAAAGGTATGTCTTCATGATAGGAGAAACCGACATTTTTGAACTCCACTATGATATCCGAGTCTTGGGTACCGAAATCCTCACCGTCACTTCGTTCTTCTTTTGTTTCAAGAAATTTAAAATATCTTTCCGCAGTACCGGTATAACCTACTATATCCGCCCATCCCATACCGGTAGTTCTGAAGGTTTGTATGAGAGGCCAAAGCAGATTGCTGAATATTACATACTGCCCTATCGTCAATTCGTTTCTTGCAATAAAAAACATTGATGCAAACATGCAAACACCTTGCGGAATAAGCATCATTAAGACAGTAAGCGCTCTGTTCTTGGTCATAACAAAACTGTCTTTATACGATTCCTCCGCTATATCCTGACAAGACTGCTGAACCTTTGCCGTATGAGATTTGTGCATGTTAAATGATTTATATATATCGTTACCTTCAACAAAATCCCGGATATATGAGTTCAATACGGCCGTATATTCCTGTATCTTATTCTTTACTTCCCTTAAAGGCTTGGAGGCTTTATCAATTAGATACATTATTAAAGGGATTACGGTTAAGGAAAATACGGTCAGTTTCCAGTTAATCCTGACAAGAAAAAACATGGAAAGTATAAAGGATACGGGATTGTAGGAAAGAAATCCCGCTACCGTATTACCCATGAATGTCTTTATCTTTTCCACATCGTCTACCAATGTGCTTATGGTATCGGCTGAATGTACATTCTCATAATATCCCATCTCTAACTTATCTATCTTGTCATATACATTCATGGCAAGAGTTTTGTGTGTTCTTAACTCGTACTGTGAAGCTATCAAGGGATTAACAAACTGAAGAATGAATCTTATTACAAAAATTGCAGATAAAGCATATATAAGAGTATAAAGCCTGTTATAATCGCCCGACAAAGCTACATCCAATACCGATCCCGTTACAAAGAATATGACGACTGCCAATATTCCCGATACTACACCGCCGAACCATCTTCCAAAAGCCCATTTCTTATGTTCCGCAGATTCTTTGTATAACTTTACCATCGTTTTGATAACATATTTTACATCGGTCTTTTCTTTCTTTTCAGGTGTTTCTTTATCTTTTTTTGCCATATTTGTCCTCACACAAAATCCATTTTTATCTGTCCATGGTCGGTTTTAATCTCCGCTGCTGCTATTATATCCGATTTATATGCATAACGGCTTTCACCTTTTGCATAAATAATCCTTCCCTGCATGTTTCTTTCCACCGACTGTGCTTTTAAATTACTTCCCAGACGTATAGAACCGTGTTTTCCGGCTGAGCATTCAAACACCGCTCCGAAATTGTAGTTAATATTAACTGTTGTTGAACCGTTTGTTGTTTCCCCGCGAATTAAAAACTCATTCTCCGCCTGATAAGGATGCAGTCTGTCGAATAACAGCGAACCGTTGGTTGTTTCCGCCTTAAAACTCCTTGCATAACTGCTGTACAACCGGACCGACCCGTTGGTTGTTTCCATGTGTATCATTTTAGAGATATCGGTCTTGGATATTAAAGATCCGTTTGTGGACTTTACAATAACTGAGTTATCAAAATTGTTTCCTTCCGTTCTCACCTGCCCGTTACTTGTCTCAACTTTCAAAGTACTCCCCGTACATCTTTTTACAGTCAGTTGACCGTTGGAACTTGCCAGCATTATTCGTGTACATTTAACATCCGTTATGTTTACGGACCCGTTAGTTGTATTGATTTCAATATCGCCATACTCCATATCGGGAAGGAAAAGTGTAATCGTAACCCCCGCTCTATAGCTGTCTTCTACGGAAATGTCCAGACAATCTTTTGAATATTCTATCTCCAATATCTCTTTTATGACGTCATAATCAAACGGTGACACCGATACGGAAAGAATAACCTTATCACCTGTGCCTCGTTTTATATTAACACAACTGTTTACACCCTTAATTTTTATATTTGCACCGTTAACCAGCTCGTACTCCCTTTTCATTGCGGAAGAACAGTCGGAATTGATGCCGTTGTCAATATCAGAAGATAGCGATTCCAGAATATTATTTTTAATGTTGGAAATCCCCGCTAACACCGATTTCCTTATATCCTCTCCCAGATCGGAATATTTTCCGCGCATCTTTTCCGCTATTGCGTCTTTTATGTCTTCTCCCATACCTTCATATTTTTCGAATATATTATCAGGTGCATTATAATTATCCCATTTTGCATTATCTTTATCGGAACTCTCCTTGTCATACTCTTCCGATAAAGTATCCAACAGCTTTTTTGCTTCTTCCGAAGTAATCTTCTTTTCCTCCAGAAGTTTCAATATCCTTTCAGTCTCTTTGGATTTACTCATAACATTCCCCCGTTATTTAAGTATTTTCAATGCTTCTTCAACAGTCATCTCACCTTTTTCAATACTGTCCAGTACCTTCATTCTGGTGTCGTCTTTCTGCTCCGTATCCTTATATCCCATCGTTTCTGCGATAAGCTCCAGACGTGATTTGACGGTGGGATAAGATATTTTCAATTCCTTTTCCATTTCTTTTATACTGCCTCTGCATTTTATAAAAGTTTCAACAAATTCCAACTGGTCGGGATCCAGTTTTGCAAGCTTAGTGGTATAGAACTCGCCGCTTATATGCGTCTTACAACTTTTACAATGCATATCGGTTATAATCAGTTCGCCCTCGCATATCGGGCATTGTGACGGTACATAGTTTTTCATGTTATTCACTCCATAATATAGTTTAGACACTTATTTCTTCAAGATTATATACCAATGATACAAAGGTATTTTTAATATGTCAATACATAATATTGATTTTTTTAACTTTCTATATTAATTTTCTTAATTTTTTGCTTTAACTATGCGATAAAGCGAACATATGTTTTGTGCTGCGGAAAAATATTACCCGGTTCCACCGGGTAATTCAATTAAAACTATTTCAAAACACACTCATACGTCACTTTATATGTCCCGGATTTTCCTTTTCTTCTGACTATTATGCCATGCCTTTTATCATTGAAATTGTTGACATAACTGTTTACCACATACACAACCGACCCTTCTTCCGGCTCCACAGTAACATTGACAACTTTATCTTCCATATCAAACTTAACAGTAACAGGTTTTTCGTTGTCAATCTTTTTAATATCAAACAGATGCTGGTATCCTTCTTTATCTCCTATCGACTGTACTTCTTCGTAATTATAATCTATAACACATTTTCCTTTGCAGTAGAACACATAGTCTGACTCCAGTTCTTCAAAGGATTTTATCTCGAATTTATCATATACCTTGTTATCATCAATCTTCATATCACGAATGTAGTCCACACACTCATAAACATTTTTGGATTTGGCTATAACATGATTATCGTCAAAATATTCAATAATACCCTCCGGCCATATTCCCTCTCCTACGGGAGTATAGGTCTGATCGGTCCGATTGACAACAACTGTATTATGTGCAATAGTCTTACGTTGCCATTCATAGAATATCTGTGAACTGTAACCTGCGGAACCTATATCTTTGGACACCAGATCGCCGTAAAAAGCCAGTTCCATAGTCATGACATCGGGATGAGCATGACAGATATTCTTAATACCGGTCTTGAGATACAGTTCGGTAACATCATTTTTCAACATTACACAGAATGAATCTTCAAAATTATTGGAGCCGAAATCGGGTAATTGCTTACATTTCTCATATTTGACTCCGTAAAGAATCTCATCCAAAGTCTTGGGAACATCCCTCTTATACTTTATATACCCCAACACCTGCTTAAAGTAGGGATTATCAAAAAGAGCACATGCCTTAACGTACATGTAGTAGTATCTGAATATATCCATATCCAATCCGCTGTCGGCAGGATTTGCAATACGTCCGTTTATGAACATAATCTTTAGAGGAAACATAAATTGCTTCTCCGCTATAGCCATCATTTCCTCATGTTCCGGCATAAATACTTCGTTTCTTTGACAAAGCAACAGAAGATCGGTCACACCGCCCAGTCCGTAATAGTGATAGCCGGTACTTGTTTCAAACCACATGCCGTCTTCGGTTACACCTCTTCTTAACTGATCCAGTATTCCGAATCGGGAATAAAAAGCCCTGTCTATAATGGCCTTATCTTTGAAGAATACCCCTATATTGGCTTCACTTACTTTTTGCCAAAGAGGTATGTTGTATATCTTATTGGCAAACAAATCAAACATATCGGCTTGAGGTGTAAAAAATCCTTTATGCCATTTATCCAATTCTTCCTGTGTAAAGTAGTCCTGAGCGGCATCAATGCCGTACAGCAGTTCCATGGTATAAATAGCATCGGACAATCCCGTTCCGGAATATCTACCTATAAATCGTAAATTGGGAGCAAAAGCTTCAAATCTCTCATAATTGTCCGTAAGAAAATTCATTACCGTTCTGATATATTCAATATATCCGCGTTTTTTTGTGATATTGTAAAGTATACCTGCATATTTCACATACGTGCAACTTGTGCCTCTGTACATGTAAGTCCATGCCCAATCTTTTCTGGCACCTCTGTTTTCCTTACCGCAGACCGGACAAATATATGATTCGCTTCTTTGAATATTGAAAGCTAATGTGGCGGAACAATAATCGCAATGGAAGTCATGTCCCCATCCGGCTTTCCAGTCCGCATTGTCATTGTATGAAATAATAAACTCGTCTGTTTTATCTTTAATAGAGTTATAGATATCGCGATTGATATCAAAGTCTCTGCTAATGTTTTCCCAGTCATACCCTACCATGGTATATTCCTCCTTATGCCATATTACTGACATAAAGTTGCCTCTAACAGTCGCAACGGCTCTACTATAACAGAGGTCATTCACGGTTTCAACATCAAAATGCAAAGTTCACAAAAAGTTCTCAATTAATATTCAGACATCCGTTTATATATATCAGATAAGTACAATAAAAGAATCTAATCATACAAATATTGTGTTATATAAACATCATCATGTAAATAGGAAGCGTTATTTTCTTTCCCGATACCCCTACATTCTGTGAAGAAAACTTTATACCGTAAGGAACATCATCACTCTCAAGAATTCTGTTTAATGACGGTGTAGCATTACGCCCGGCCTTAATCTCCAAAGGTATTAAGCCGTCATTTGAAGGCAATAAAAATTCCATCTCAACGGTACCGGAATCATTGCGGTAGAAATACAGCTTATCATATCCTTTTTTGTAAAGAAAATCCGCCGCTAAAGCTTCATACAGACCGCCTTTTGCCGTTCTTAGCAGTAAATTACCTGATTGTTCTTCAATATCTCTTTCCATTAAAACAGCCGCTTTCAATCTGACATCGTACATGGCAATCAACATTCCGATATCGGTTGTATACAACTTGAAGTTGTTGTCCTTTACAAAATGTTCCGGCGGATACTCAATCTTGGAAACATTATTGGCGGTTACCGTAAAATGAGCACTATCCAACCAATCGACACTGCTTTCAAATTTCCTCGCTGTTCCCCCTTTTTCCACTATGCCGTATTGAAATTTACGATTCTCTTTGGAAAGCTGCTGCGGAATGGATTTATAGCAGGAAACCGATTTAATTTTCGAGTTCGGATCGGCAAATCGCGCTATATCCGATATGTAATCACGATGCAAGCGTCTTTGTACCGCATCTGCCTGCACATAATCAAATGTATCTGCATAAACCTGCAGAACTTCCGGCATACCGCCCAGTATAAGGTATTCGTTCAGCAAGGAAAGAAACTTAATATGTAAAGCGTCGTGTACTTTGGTTCTGTCAACATAATGCTTGCGAAGAGAATCTATGATATCGGGCTCTATTCCCTTTGCCCAAAGAAATTCCTCAAAGTCCAAAGCCGTCAAATCCAGATAATCTACATATCCTACCGGAAAGGATGTAACCTGATTAAAAGCCATACCTAAAGCGGCACCGCTTGCAATAACATCAAAACGGGAATCTTTTGACAAAAACTTTAAGGCGGTTATTGCTTCGGGGCATTCCTGAACCTCGTCTAAGAAAATGAGGGTAGAACCCTCAACATACGGTTTATCCGCATAATATGTTCTTACCAGCTGTAATATTAAGTCCGCTTCCAATGAACCGGAGAAAATAGTTTTCAGCTCAGGATTCTCCAGAAAGTTCAGTTCATAAAAAGTCTCATATTTTTCCTTTGCAAACATTCTTACGGTGAAAGTCTTCCCTACCTGTCTGGCACCCGTAATAATTAAACTTTTTCTCTTTCCGGATTTCCAGTTATTTAAGAAATCCGTCGCTTTCCTTTTTAACATAGCATGCCTCCTGCCCTCATTATTTCGCAAAAACATGCGGATTTCAAGAAAAATATGCACCGATGCATATTTTTCCATGTATTTTTCTGCATGTATGCATATTTCTAATTATAAGTATATTTTTTACTCCGAACAAATAGAACAAGCGTGATATAATATCAAAAGTATTATTCTTGGAGGATTTTAGTGAATATATACAGGTTCGGAACTGATAAAGAGAAAGTTATAATGCTTATACATCCTGCATTAGTAATGTGGGACTATTTTGAATATGTCATACCTATACTGGAAAATGATTATCATATTATAGTTCCCGCATTACCGGGATATGACCGGGAAAATCCCGATACGGATTTTACAAGTGTAGAACAAATAGCCGGCAACTTATCAAAGTGGCTTAAGGAACAAAAAATAGAGACAATAGATGTCCTATACGGTTGTTCCATGGGCGGCTCTGTAGCACTTAAGATGCTTTCCGATAATTTGGTTAGAATAAATAACGTTATTTTAGACGGTGCAATTACCCCGTACCAACTTCCCAAGATTATTACAAGGCTTATTGCCGTAAGGGATTTTTTGATGATTGCTTTAGGTAAGATAGGAGGGTTAAAACTTCTTGAAAAAGCCTTTGCCACAGATGAATATGGTCCTGAAGAATTGCAATATATAGCTGAGGTTCTTAATTTTGTGAGCTATAGAACAATATGGAGGACCTTTGAATCCTGCAATAACTATTCCATGCCGAAAGATATACCGCCACATAATGAATGTATCCAATATTGGTATGGCGATAAAGAGGCTAAAGCCCGAGCATGGGATATAAAGTATATGAAAAACAATTTCCCCGATACATTGTTTATACAATTTGAAAATATGGGACACGCAAGTATGGCAAGCATCTACCCCGATAAAATGGCAAAGCAACTTAAAGTCTTATTGGAAGGCTGACAATAAGGTATATACTTGCAATACTGTCTATTGAGTATGTATCCTTTAAAGTTACTGAAAGTTTTACTTACTTGCCTTTCCTATTAAATATTAAAACTACTTTGATAATGAAATGAATTGTGCTCATTTCAGAAGTTTCAATGTTTCACTAAACGGCGGATAAGCTATCCCCTTTTCCGTGACAATAGCCGTAATATCTTCATGGTCCGTAACATCAAAAGAAGGATTGAACACCTTTACACCTTCAGGAACAATGCGAACACCGCCGATATGGGTCACTTCCGAAGGGTCCCTCTCTTCAATGACTATCCCGGAACCGTCTTTAACATTCATATCAATAGTGGAAGTGGGACAGGCGATATATACCGGTATGTTATATCTCTTTGCTATTATGGAAATGCCTTTTGTTCCTATCTTATTGGCGGTATCACCGTTTGCGGCAACCCTGTCGCATCCCGCAATAAACGCATCCACCATTTTCTTGCTCATAAGATGAGCCACCATACCGTCGGTTATAACCGTGACATCCACTCCGTTTTTATTCAGTTCATATGATGTAAGCCTTGCTCCCTGCAGTCTCGGTCGTGTTTCACATGCATAGACTGAAAGCTCTCTTCCCTGCTCTTTAGCCAGATACATAGCCGACGTTGCGGTTCCGTATGCCGTTGTGGCTAAAATACCCGCATTACAAACCGTCAGTACACTCTTTGCATTTTTAAGCAGCGACAGCATATTCTTTCCTATCTCTTTATTGGCTTTAATATCTTCATTATGTATGGCAACCGCTTCTTTATACAAAGCGGTTATTATTTCATCCGGCTTAGTAACCGTACCTGAGAGATTATCCACCACATCCATCATCCTTTTTGTGGCATAAAAAAGATTTACGGCGGTAGGTCTTGCTGTATCTAAATAGTCGGCAGTCTTCTTCATGCTTTTTTTGAATGATTTAATATCGGTATCTTTAAGAGAAAGTGCTTTTATATACATTCCGTAACCGGCTGCAACACCGATTGCGGGTGCTCCTCTTACCACCATATCTTTAATGGCAAAATGCACCGATTCCACCGTATCACAAACAAAGTATTCTTCCGTTTCAAAAAGTTTTCTCTGATCTATGAGAATAAGTAAATTGTCCTTAAATTCAATAGGCGTAATACTGTTCATTTTAATACCTCCCTGAGTATGCGTATCATATTGCCCGCACAGATATCCTTTACTGCCTGTTCGCTGTAGTTCAACCTAAGAAGGGTGTTTATAATCTCCTCAACTGCGGAAACATCGCTTATTGCGGCTTTATCCACTCCGTCAAAGTCCGAACCTAAACCTATATGCTTTGTTCCCGTTAAGGAAGCCATATGCTCTATATGCCTTATTATATCATCTACACCTGCTTCTCTGTTTTGCTCTTTTTCCACCAAAAAATCGGAAAAGTAGTTTATTCCCGCCAAGCCGCCGCTTTTTGCTATTGTTTTAAGCATTTCATCATCCAAGTTTCTTCTGTGAGCACATATAAATCTGCTGTTGGAATGAGTAGCAACAAAAGGCTTTTTGGATAATTCCGCAATATCGTAAAAAGTCTTATCGCTTGCATGCGATACATCTATAAGAATACCCAGGCTGTTACATTTTTTTACCGCTTTCCTACCTAAAACGGTAAGTCCCTCCCCTTTATTTCCGTTAACCCCTTCGGCAAACTCATTGGAATGATTCCAGGTAAAAGAAAGGCACCTGACACCGTTATCGTACAGGTAATCAATGTATGACAACTCTCCTTTGGAAAGATAAACACCTTCAACCGACAGCAGTGAAAACAAAGTATTGCAACTGTCAGTATCTGTTTTTTCAAAAGCAATAATATCTTTCTTACAAAGAACCTCGGTATATGAATATTTCTTTGTCATTTCTTCATACAGTTTCAGCATCTGTAAATGAATTTTTACCGATTGATCAAAGCCGCCCTCCTGCAGCAACAATGAAGGAGGACTGTACATGGCAAAAAACTGCAAATAAGGCATATTAAGACTCTTTACCAGGTCATAGGTAAATTGTAGTTGAGTCTTCTCTTTACACATTGCATACAGTGTGTCGCAATGGGCATCAATTACATGCATTTAAGGTTCTCCAGACTTAACTTAATATCTTTTGATAAATCCGAGAACTTCTGATACTTCTCCTTCTCGGCATCCACAAGATTCTTCGGGGCTTTGGATACAAATGCCTCATTTTCCAGTTTGCCTTTGGCTCTTTGCATCTCGGATATCGCCTTTTCATACTCTTTTTCCAGCCTTGCTATTTCTTCTTCGACATTTACCAGCTCTTTAAAAGGCATGAATATCTTGAATCCGGGTAGTATTACGGATATGGCATCGGAAGGTATTTTCGATTCATCTGCAAATACCGCTACCGCTTTGGCATTGGCAAGTTTAATAAAATACTGCTCACCTTGCTTTATTGTATTTCGTATATGCCCGTCATCGGATACAAAGAATATGTGGGCTTTCATTTTGGCATCGATATTCAGTTCCGCCCGCTTATTCCTGATACTCTTAATGGAATCCATTATTATATCCATATCGGTAGCACATTCGGAATAATCGTACTTCTTATTTACCTTAGGCCAGTCTGATATCATAATCGACTTGTCGCTGTCTGCAAGGCTCTGATATATTTCCTCCGTTATAAAAGGCATGAAAGGATGAAGAAGTTTCATTGCATTTGCCAAAGTGTAGTTGAGTACATACAAGGCTTCCTTCCTCTTTTGGTTTTGTTTGTCATACAGTTTAGGTTTTACAAGCTCGATATACCAGTCACAGAACTCATCCCACATAAACTCATATATTTTCTGTAATGCTATACCCAACTCGAACTTTTCCATGTTTTCGGTAACTTCGGAAATAACATTGTTCAACCTTGTCAATATCCATTTCTCGGGGTTTTCAAAGTTGGCAACATCAATATCTGAAAAGTCCGGCTGTTCATCAAAATTCATAAGCACGAATCGGGTGGCATTCCATATCTTATTGGCAAAGTTTCTTCCCGCTTCCACCTTGGTCTCGGAAAAGCGTAAATCATTACCGGGAGAGTTTCCGGTTATGAGAGAAAATCGCAAAGCATCGGTACCGTACTGCTCTATTATCTCCAGAGGATCCACACCGTTACCCAAGGATTTGGACATTTTTCTGCCCAGTTCATCACGAACAAGACCGTGAATGAGAACCGTGGAAAAAGGCGTTTCTCCCATATATTCCAGTCCGGAGAATATCATTCTGGCAACCCAGAAAAATATTATGTCATAACCGGTTACCAAAACATCGGTAGGATAGAAATACTTCAAGTCTTCGGTATTATCCGGCCAACCTAAAGTGGAAAACGGCCAGAGTGCGGAACTGAACCATGTATCCAGCGTATCTTCATCCTGATGTATGTTCTTACCGTTACATTTGGTGCATTTTTCCGGCATACTTTCCGCAACCGTTATATTCTCGCAGTCGTCGCAGTAATAAGCGGGTATTCTGTGTCCCCACCAGAGCTGTCTGGATATACACCAGTCATGGCAATCTTCCATCCAGTTTAAATATATCTTGGAGAATCTGGAAGGCACAAACTCGGTCTTACCTTCATTTACAACATCCACCGCCGGCTTTGCCAACGGTGCCATTTTAACAAACCACTGCGTGGAAACTCTGGGCTCAACAATGGAGTCGCATCTGTAACAGGAGCCTACGTTGTGCATATGTTTCTGAATTTTATCTATGAGTCCCGACTTTTCCAAATCTTCTACTATTCTCTTCCTTGCCTCATATCTGTCCAGTCCTTCATATGCACCCGCATTTTCGTTCATGGTGGCATCGTCATTCATGACATTAATTATCTGCAGATTATGTCTTAATCCCACTTCAAAGTCGTTAGGATCATGAGCGGGCGTTATTTTAACAACACCGGTACCGAAATCCTTTTCAACATATTCATCGGCTATAACCGGTATTCTTCTGTTCATTAAAGGCAAGATTACATACTTTCCTATAATCTTGCTATATCTTTCATCATCGGGATTAACCGCAACGGCGGTATCTCCCAGCATTGTTTCGGGACGTGTTGTGGCTACGGTAACAAATCCGTTTTCATTCTCTATAGGATACTTAATGTACCACAATGCTCCTTCTTTTTCCTCATGCTCCACTTCGGCATTGGAAATGGAGGTTCCGCATACCGGACACCAGTTTATAATCTTCTCTCCGCGGTATATGAGACCTTTTTCATAGAGTTTAATGAAAGCTTTTACAACAGCCTTTGACAAACCTTCATCCATGGTAAATCTTTCACGGCTCCAGTCACAGGAAGAACCCATTTTCTTCAACTGTTCCACTATTCTGGTACCGTATTTCTCTTTCCATGCCCAGGCTCTCTTTAAGAATTCCTCCCTGCCTATGTCATGTTTGTCTATTCCTTCTTCTCTCATGCTTTCCACTATTTTAGCTTCGGTTGCTATACTGGCATGATCGGTTCCGGGCAACCACAGTGCACAATAACCCTGCATTCTCTTCATCCTGATTATTATGTCCTGTATGGTATTGTCTATGGCATGCCCCATATGCAGCTGCCCCGTTATATTGGGAGGCGGCATCATTATGGTAAAAGGCTTCTTTTTCTTATCTATCTTAGCCTTGAAATACCCGTTTTGCTCCCAAAAGGTGTATAACCTTTCTTCTATTGTTTTCGGATCGTATTTTGTTTCCAATATTTTCATCTCTTTACTACCTCTTTAATAATATATAAAGCACTATCATTCCCGGAAGGAATATAGCCGCTCCTATTAACTTAACTATCATTACGGCTTTCTGCTCTTTCAATGACTCTACAACCTTTTCATCGTCAATCCCTTTTATAACCTGCTTCTTTGCAAGATTACTCTTTTTCACCAGGAATTTGGCACCGAAAGACACCGCTGCTCCTATGACACACACTGTTATTGAAATGACGGTTAAAAAGGTATTCATAAAAAATCCTCTCATCCTTAAATTTTTTCAGGACGAAAGGATACTTTCCGCGGTACCACCTGATTTCCCCGTTTTTACGGGACTCTCGATTGCAATTAACGCTTGCATCACGTTTTGCTCCCCGACGACCTTCATCTGCAAATTGCCTAAAAGCTTTTCAGCTACCGCTTTCTCTCTGTGAGGTTTTACAAACTACTCCTTCAGTTCACAGCATTAATTTGATTATATTCATTAAGCAACTTTTGTCAAATAAAAGATTTTTGCGGATAAAAGTCGCAGACTAAAATAGAACATACTGAAGAACTATTGCATATTATTCGTAACAGTAAAGCTGCCGCAACAATCACAACCGCTACTATGATGATTATAGTAACGCCTGTTTTTTCGTGTTTTCCACACCTTAACCTCCGCTCGTATATTTAATATAGATTTTTATACAAACCGTGTTAATCACTAACTAACGGTGCTATATATAAACTATTTCGGATAATGCTCGTACTTAAAAATATACGGATTGCCATACCTGTCAGTTTTACCTTTATATTTCTCAAGAGCGTTTGCATCGGCAAAATATTCGTCTAAATACTCCATCAGCTGAATGCCGTCTCGCCCTTCAAACAATTTAATTTCCAATGAATCCACAAATTCCGATACATCGCTTTCGGCTGATGTAAAAATACGTGCCAAGCCGGAATATGATACATAGATAGTGTCATATTTATCCTTTGCAGTATACTCTCCTATTATTGTAAAATTACTTGTGCCAATGGATGATCCTTCAACACGGGTTACAATTATTCTTCTGTCCTGAGGAGCAAGGTCGGGCTTTATAAATTTGATTACGGAGGACGGCATAATCACGCAGTCTCTCGTTTTATCCTGCATCATAGCGGCATTAAAACCTTCATAAAATGTAACTTCACAGTCTTTCTTTTCATTGGTTATTACATCAATATCCGTTATGCCTTTACAGTACTCAATAGCCCGTATGATCTTTTTTTCTTCCTCAGTGTTTTCCGTTTTCGCTAGAACTCCAAACGGATATCCGTAAAAAAAGTCTCTTTCGTCCAGTCTGATTCTTACGGAAGAAACAAGAAACTTTTCAATATCTTCTGAAAAAAGCGATTTGTCCGAGAGAATTTTGTTTACATATATGTGTGGCATTCTTAGAGAACCTTTTCCGTCTATTCTCTTAATGACTATGCGGTTGCCATAATCTTCTTTACTTTGACAAGACACCAATAAAGCTGTTGCTGTTAAAATAACAATGATGCCAATCACAGAAATCCATACTTTCTTTTTTCTTTTTTTCATTATCATTACCTCTTTCCTTTTATAATATTAACGGTTTTTCTGTCGATACTGTAAATAAAATATCTTTTCCTGTCCGATACCATTAAGCAACTTTTGTCAAATAAAAATTTTTGCGGATAAAAGTCGCAGACTAAAATATAACATACTGAAGAACTATTGTATACTATTCATAACAGTAAAACAGTACTCATACTCCAAGCCCAACTCATTTTTTGACCCGATATAACCTGCCGTTTCATCAGAAGGAGCAAAATACTTTTTCAAATACTTTATCAACTCCGTAATTTCAACATCACTTCTTGTCTCTATGGTTATGGCTTCAATGTGCTCATTTTTGACCGATTGCTTTATATACTTCTCGTTATGTCCCGTGTATGTTATGAATATCGTATCATACTCGTCTTCATTACCGTCCTTGTCATATTCACGCACTTTTTTATTATCTGTCACTTGTTCTTTTGTCCCTTCAGACAACTCATAATATCCTATTACCTTAAATCCTACTCTCAATGCATCCAAAGGATCTATAGCCTTGCCTCTCTCAACCATGTAAACCACGTGGTAGTCTATGCTGCGATGATTGCAAGTAGCTTCATGAATTGTTGCAGGTATTATCGCATATCCTTTTATACCGCCCTCCATGTGCAACCCGCTTTCCTTGAAATCGTCTCTCCTTATCTCTTTAAGGTCCTTATTCGTATAGTCGGTATAAAATGTTATTTCACAGCCTTTTTTCATTCTCTCTATTTCAGTTATACTGGTTACAGCCTGATGGAAACACGGCCATTTCTCGCCTTGTTCTTTCATACAATAAACAAATTCGCTTCCTAAGTCTCCGCCTAATTCTATAGTAAAGTCATAGGAAGGTATATCTGAAAATGCCGAGCGATTATATAGGTCCACTCCTTTTCTGCCCGTACTTATATTCAAATCGGTTATATACTGTGAATATTTATAGTAGTCATTTACAAGGGCGTCGGCATATACATGCGACATTTCCAGTTTATCCTTCCCGTCAATACGGGATATTCTTATTATATTCTTTTCAAAACCCTCTTCTTCAGTTAAATCAATTGCCTTGATGTCTACAGTATTCACAAACATATATGAATAAGGCTCATTAAAACTGTTTATCCTTTTTTCATATTGAGAAAGAACATTGACATCTGCAAAATATTTGCTTAAGAAATATGAGAAATCTGTAAGGTCGGCCTGCTCATTCACATCAATTTCCATACAATCAATATGGTCAGATATATCCTTTTGACCGCCAAGTACCACAGTACTTAATCCGCAATAGGACAGATACAAAGTATCACTCTTGTTTTTTGTTTCATACTCACCTATTATTGTAAAATATGCCAGTCCGTTTGTTCCGGGATTCATTATGAATAATACCTTTTCATCTTCAGGTAATTCCTCATTAATATAGTCACTTAATGCAGAAGGAATAATTACATAGTGATGCCAACTCTCCATCATCAGATCTGCAGTATATCCTTCATATATCGTTATTTTACTCTTTTCTTTATCGGAGATTATACCACTTAATGTAGTTACACCTTTACAATACTTTATTGAATCCACTACAGCCTTTGCTTCTTTGCTATCCCCGTTTTTTAAAATATCTTTATAGTTATATAAACTTAAACCTGTATCGCTTACCCCATACTTAACGGAAGATATATTGATACCTACAATTTCTTCGTTGTATACCAGCCTATTATCCATCAGCACTTTTGAATATCTGTACGGCATACTTAACGGTTCTTGTGCATCCGACCTTTTAATTACGATATCGCTGTTAAAAGTAGTTGCATCAAAACGATCTATATTACCAAACAGACTGTCGCGGAAAATGAATAGAAGTGCTACAATAACGATTACAACTGCTGCTATGATGATAGTAAAACTTATTTTCCTCTTATTTCCCATAAAGATAAACTCCTTTGTTTTCCCTTTGGATTTGTTCTCTTTTTGCTTAATAAATATTTAGTTTTGATTTTACTCCGAGCTCAAAACCAGCTCAAACTCATATAAATAAGGTTCGTCAAATTTATTTGTTTTGCCTTGATATTCATCGAGAGCATTTGCATCGGCAAAATATCCCTTAAGATACTCAATGAGATTGGTATAGTCTTTACCCTCGTTCAACTCAATCTCAATACTATCTATATACTCAGACATATCGGTTTCACTTTTTTTAATTATTTTTGTAATATGGGGATATGATGCATATATCGTGTCATACTCATTGTCGGTTTTGTACTCTCCCATTATAATAAAACATGATGCAGCACGGCTATTGGCAGTATGATGAAACGTCATCGATATATCGTTGAGAGCGAGATCTGCTTTTACAAACTTAGTCAATGATGACGGTATAATCGTATATGCATAAAGTTCTTCCGTTAGCGAAACATTAGAAAACCTATCATAAATAGTTATAACTACATCTTTTTTATCTGAATATATAGTGCTGATGTCTGTTATTCCTTTAAAACACTTAATTGCCTTAAATATATCCAGAGCATCGTCAGCATCCTTATTTGCCCAATCATCTCTATCCAAACCCCACACCATGCTGTCATGACTTTCCTCAATTCCGGCGGTGGATATTATAACTTTACTTATTTCATTTCTATATAATCCTTCGTCTTTTATGATTCTATCCGCATATTCATTGGACATTTTCAGAGGACTGCTTCCGTCTATTCTTTTTATGACTATACGGTTATTACTCTGCTCATCTATATTCTCTGTAACAATAGTGCTGTTGTTTTCTTGATTGTTTCTCGGTTTATCACAAGATACAAGTAACAATATCACTGTTATACATAACAGAAAAATCAATATCTTCTTATTCATTCGCGGTTCTCCTTCTACAACTAAACTATTTAGCAACCATTATTTATTATAGAATGAATAAAGTATACCATTGATACTAATAAAGTCAAACTTTTCTCATATTTGTCAATTATTGCAATTCATGACCAGCTCAAACTCATATAAATACGGTTCGTCAAATTTATTAGTTTTGCTTTGATATTCATCGAGAGCATTTGCATCGGCAAAGTATTTGCTTAAGAAATATGAGAAATTTGTAAGGTCGACCTGCTCATCCACATCAATTTCCATACAATCAATATGGTTCGATATATCCTTTCGACCGCCCAGTACCAGAGTACTTAATCCGCAATAGGACAGATACAAAGCATCACTCTCATTTTTTGTTTCATACTCGCCTATTATTGTAAAATATGCCAGTCCGTTTGTTTCGGGATTCATTATGAATAATACCTTTTCATTTTCAGGTAATTCCTCATTAATATAGTCACTTAATGCAGAAGGAATAATTACATAGTGATGCAAACTCTCTATCATCAGATCTGCAGTATATCCTTCATATATCGTTATTTTACTTTTTTCTTTATCGGAGATTATACCACTTAATGTAGTTACACCTTTACAATATTTTATTGAATCCACTACAGCCTTTGCTTCTTTGCTATCCCCGTTTTTTAAAACATCTTTATAGTTATATAAACTTAAACCTGTATCGCTTACCCCATACTTAACGGAAGATATGTTGATACCTACAATTTCTTCGTTGTATACCAACCTATTATCCATCAACACTTTTGAATATCTGTATGGCATATTTAACGGTTCTTGTGCATCCGACCTTTTAATTACGATATCGCTGTTAAAAGTAGTTGTATCAAAACGATCTATATGATCTATACGATCTATACGATCTATATTACCAAACAGACTGTCGCGGAAAATGAATAGAAGTGCTACAATAACGATTACAACTGCTGCTATGATGATAGTAAAACTTATTTTCCTCTTATTTCCCATAAAGATAAACTCCTTTGTTTTCCCTTTGGATTTGTTCTCTTTTTGCTTAATAAATATTTAGTTTTGATTTTACTCCGAGCTCAAAACCAGCTCAAACTCATATAAATAAGGTTCGTCAAATTTATTTGTTTTGCCTTGATATTCATCGAGAGCATTTGCATCGGCAAAATATCCCTTAAGATACTCAATGAGATTGGTATAGTCTTTACCCTCGTTCAACTCAATCTCAATACTATCTATATACTCAGACATATCGGTTTCACTTTTTTTAATTATTTTTGTAATATGGGGATATGATGCATATATCGTGTCATACTCATTGTCGGTTTTGTACTCTCCCATTATAATAAAACATGATGCAGCACGGCTATTGGCAGTATGATGAAACGTCATCGATATATCGTTGAGAGCGAGATCTGCTTTTACAAACTTAGTCAATGATGACGGTATAATCGTATATGCATAAAGTTCTTCCGTTAGCGAAACATTAGAAAACCTATCATAAATAGTTATAACTACATCTTTTTTATCTGAATATATAGTGCTGATGTCTGTTATTCCTTTAAAACACTTAATTGCCTTAAATATATCCAGAGCATCGTCAGCATCCTTATTTGCCCAATCATCTCTATCCAAACCCCACACCATGCTGTCATGACTTTCCTCAATTCCGGCGGTGGATATTATAACTTTACTTATTTCATTTCTATATAATCCTTCGTCTTTTATGATTCTATCCGCATATTCATTGGACATTTTCAGAGGACTGCTTCCGTCTATTCTTTTTATGACTATACGGTTATTGCCTTGCTCATCTATATTCTCTGCAACAATAGGGTTGTTGTTTTCTTGATTGTTTCTCGGTTTATCACAAGATACAAGTAACAATATAACTGTTATACATAACAGAAAAATCAATATCTTCTTATTCATTCGCGGCACTCCTTCTACAACCACACTAATCTTCAATATTATACTTAATTCAACTCACATCTTTCAGGATCGGGAAGAAAGTCTTCGAATATAACTATATCGAAACTCTTAACCTTCTCGAATTCCTCCTCATTGCGAATGGTCCATGTTGCCATAACCGGTCGGAATATGAACCTGACAACATTTACACCCCATATACTCAATGCTCTATGGTCACAGGCAATAAACTGCGGACGGGCAATGAAATTGAAAAGCATCTCCTGAAGAAGAAAACCCAATACCTTGTTAACTCCTCCGAATTTAATATAATTGGTCATTAACAGGCCCCTTAAGACAGTGGGATCCAATTTAGAGTATTTACGGACAATCATGGGATTAAAGGACTCTACACAATAATCGCCCTTGTAGCTTTTCAATATTTTATATGTCTCTTCGGTAAGCTCTTTATACTTCCTGCAGGTCTTTAATTCCACCACCAGCGGAGTTCTGCCGTCAACAAGCTTCAAGACTTCGGTAAAAAGAGGAATTCTTTCCTGTGTACCTTTAAGCGATAACTGCGAAAGCTCCTCGTAAGTCAGTTCATTGACCTTCTTATCCACTCCGCACATTCTTTTTAAATCGTCATCATGGAATACCACAATCTGCATGTCTTTGGAAAACTGTATATCCAGTTCCATTCCGTAACCGGCAACACAAGCCGCATCAAATGCGGCTAAGGAATTTTCCGGTATACCTTTTTCGTCGTTATGCAGACCTCTGTGAGCATAGAGGTATTTTCCAAGCTTATTTTTTTCCTCTTTGATATAGTCGGAAGGCCATATCATAAGCATCCAGATGATAATGAGCATTACCGCCGCGATTAACCATTCCATTGTTAATCCTCCACATCAAACTGTTCCAATTTATTTTTCTTAACCTGGGGCTTACTGTCTCCGTGCTTAACGAAAAGCATGGTTATGAAGGAAAGAATAAGGAACAGTGTGGCATACGGGAACAGAATCTGATAACCGATAAGATAGAACAGTCTTCCCATTAATACAGGAGTAAGTATCTGTGCACTCATGGTACATGTGTAATAATAGCCTGTATATCTTCCTATTGTGGAACCTTTACTCATTTCCAGAACCATAGGCAGTGTATTAACGGTAATGGAGCCTGCCACAACACCTACACCTGCAAAAAGGAAATTGGCAAAGAAGGTAAATTCCTTAATAAAAAACGATATGGTAAACAGAATTATTCCTAAAGCCAAAGCGCCCAATATGGTCTTTCTTCGTCCTATTCTTGCCGTCAGATAAGAAACCGGTAGAAAGGTAAGAAATCCGGTTACCGTTGCCACCATAAGGAAACCTGCGGCAAGACTTTCCGGTAAATTAAAGAAGTTAACTACGTACTGCGAGAAAGCCGTTGTGACGGCATTGTAACCGAATACCCAAAGGAAGATAGATGCAAGAAGCAGTATCATGCTTTTCCTGACATCCTTGGGAAGTTTGTCCGGTTTTTCTTCAGTTACTTCAGGGCCGGGCTCTTCTATTATGGGATCACCGTAGTTTATGTCTTCCATTTCTTTTCTGTACTTATTCTCGTTTACGGTAACAAAAAGAATCATTACACTTATAACCATCATGGAAGCTACCACTATGAAGAAAGTGGAATAATCCCATCCTTCACCCGGCTTGATAATCATCTTCAGTGCCAAAACTATAGTACCGCCCAATGTACCCATAAGATTTATGACGGCATTTCCCTGCGATCGTACGGGCTTTGCGGTAACATCCGGCATAAGAGCTACCGCCGGTGATCTGTATGTTGCCATAGCTATCAGCACCAAACACAGAGCAATCATGAAAAGCACAAGATTATTGGAGTTTGCCGCTATAGGCAGCACAACGGTAAATATTGCCGCTACTGCGGTACCGACCAGAATAAACGGCATTCTTCTGCCTATTTTTGTATTGACCTTGTCACTTAAAACCCCGAAAAGCGGAAGCATGAATAATCCCAAAACGTTATCCAAAGCCATTATGGCGTTTGCTAAATCCACCCTCATTTGAAATTTATTGGTTAGAATAAGCGGTATGACAAAATCATACATCTGCCAGAACATGCATATCGACATGAAAGCAAGTCCCACAAGAAACGTCCTTTTGTAATTCAGTTTGAGTTTCATTTATTTTTCCCCCGATGTAATAATAATGATATTATAGCATAAGATAACTGTGGAAAAAATCAATTAATGGTAAAGTATTTTCCACAGTCACTTATCCTCCGCTATAGTACGACATATGAATCCTTGAAATATCAATGTCCTATCTCGGCACAATACTAATCTACTTTATAGTTTGCGCCGTAACGTTTAATCTTTCTTGTTGTAGTCTTTTCGAACTCGTTGTCCCTTATAACCAGTTTCTTGATTGCCTTGTATGTGGGCACCTGCGAATTGGCCTCCTGCACAAGTTCCATTATCTTATCATGAATGAACTTCTTGTCGGTATTGTTGAATTCCTCTTCAAATATCTGATATGCAGGATAAACCGCAGCCGTTACAATGCTGTCTCCGTCCTTATCGGTTACGCCGAATACCAGACACTCTTCCACATATTTGCTTTTATCCAGTTTTTGCTCCAGTTCTTCCGGGAATATGTTTTTGCCCGTTTTTGTGACTATTACCGATTTTTTCCTTCCTGTTATGTATACAAAGTCATTTTCATCCATGTAACCTAAGTCTCCGGTATGGAAATATCCGCCTTCAAATGCTTTTGCGTTCTCTTCCGGCATATTCATGTAACCCTTCATTACGTTGGGACCTTTAGCACATATCTCGCCGATACCGTCGGCATCTTTATCCAGAATAACAACTTCCACTCCCGGTAACGGTTTTCCTGCCGATTCATCCACAAAATCCACATCGGAATTCAGGCAGATTATCGGAGAACATTCGGTGAGTCCGTATCCTTGCAGAAAATCAATACCTATCGACCTGTAAAATTTGGCTACCGTAGGAGATATTCCGGCTGCACCGGATATCATCAGCCTCATATTGCCGCCTAAACCGGCAATAACCGAAGAAAACATTTTTCTTCTTATCTTCTTGCCGAGACGAAGTGTATCGGCTATTTTTATAAATGTCTCAAGCTTTTTAAGGCTGCCTGATTTCTCCGCTGACTTCATTATATTCTTGTATGTCTTTTCAAACAGAAGAGGAACCGAAAGAATAATACTGGGTTTTAATTCATCCAGGTTCTTTTTAATATACCTCAACCCTTCGGCATAACCTATGGCTCCCCCGAGAGACATAGCACATAAGAATCCGCATGTGCATTCATAAGTATGATGCAAAGGCAGTACCGATAAAAATACATCGGTAGGATATACCTTTATCATGCTGGACATTGCCATCATATTGCTTGCTATATTTCTGTGTGACAACTGAACGGCTTTTGCAACCGAAGTTGTTGCCGATGTAAACAAGATAATCTGTGTCTCTTCGGTATCTATTTCGGCATCGATAAAAGTCCTGTCACCTTCTTCAACCAGTTTACTTCCTTTTGCCATAAGGTCGGTAACGTTGAAAAAACGTTTGTTATCGGTATAATCTCCGTCCATATTTATGAAATATTTGATGTATGAAAGCTCCTCCGCCAGATTTCTGATTTCGGTTGCTTTTCTATCGGTAAATATGACCGCTTCCGGTTTGGATGATTCAAATATATATTTCAAATCAGTCTGATTAAGCAGAACATCCACCGGTACAACAACACCCGTTCCGCATACAACCGCCATGTAAGAAACAGCCCAGAAATATCTGTTTTCTCCCATAACAATCACTCTTTTGTCTTTAAGTCCCATATCACATAATGCGGTACCTAAACTCTTTATATCCTTTACGAAATCGTTAAATGAATGAGCTTCATATTTATCCGTTTCCTTATTCTTTTCCAATAACGCATCTTTATCTCCGTATATCTCGGCAGCACCGAAAATTGCTTCTCTGATGTCCCTTATTTCTCTTACCTTATATACTCCTTCTTTACCTATTGCCATTTTTGTTACCTCCAATTTCTACCATTATATATCAACATTCCGAATACTGCAATACTTTTTATCACCAAGTCATAAAAAGTTTACAAATTAAGACTATATGTAAATTATTATTAAAAAAGCAGCAAAAAAAATGCGGGGTTTCCGCATTCTTTTATATGTATCTCATAATTTTACTTCATACGCAAGAAACTGGGAATGGTTATGGTATCATCCCTCTGCTTCTTTTCCGGCTGTGCCACGGGTTCGGGTTTCTTGTCCTCAACCTCTTTGGAAACGGTATCAGACTCCTCATCCGTTTGCTTATCTTCCTCGTCGGGCAGATGAATATCGAATAACCTGGTTTCTTTTAAGTCATCTGCTTCTTCTTCAGTTTTCTCTTCTTCCGGTTCTTCGGGTTTGATATCTTCTTTTTCCGGTTCCTTGACATCCTTAAAGGTAAATGTCTTCTCTTCTTTTTTCGGGAAAAGAATCGAAGGTTTATATTCCTTTACATCATCATTGAATCCCGTTGCTATTATGGTTATCATTATCTGATCGGTCATATTGGGATCAATTGTGGCACCCCAGATGATATCGGCCGACTCATCGGCGGCTTCGTAAATCTTGTTTGCGGCATGATCCACTTCAAACAATCCCATATCGGGACCGCCGGTAATGTTGACCAGAAGTTTCTTGGCTCCTTCGATAGAGGTTTCCAGTAAAGGACTCTTTATCGCTTCCATTGCCGCCTGTTCGCATTTATCTTCTCCCGTGCCTCTGCCGATACCCATATGTGCTATTCCCGCATCGGTCATCACCGTTTTGACATCGGCGAAGTCCAGATTGATAAGGCCGGGTACCGCAATCAGATCGGAAATACTCTGAACACCTTTGAAGAGAACATTGTCCGCAGTAAGGAATGCTTCCAATATGGTTATTTTCTTGTCGGAAATCTGCAACAGTCTGTCATTGGGAACAATGATAAGCGTATCCACTATAGACTGCAATTTGTCTATACCTTTTTCGGCATTCTCTTTTCTCTTTCTTCCTTCAAAGGTAAACGGCTTGGTCACAATGCATACGGTAAGAATTCCCAGCTGCCTTGCTTCTTTGGCAATTATCGGTACGGCACCGGTACCGGTACCGCCGCCCATTCCGGCTGTTATGAATATCATATCGGCACCTTTAATGTGGTCTATGATAATATCCTTGGACTCTTCCGCACTTCTTTCCCCAATTTCGGGAATGGAACCTGCACCCAATCCTTTTGTCAGCTTTTCCCCTATCTGAATTTTCGTAGTTGCTTTTGAATTCATCAAAGCCTGTTTGTCGGTGTTTATGGAAATAAACTCCACACCCTTTAATCCCGAAGTGATCATTCTGTCTATTGCATTGTTTCCGGCACCACCGACTCCTAAAACCTTTATCTGAGCGAATTGCTCCATCTCCATTTCGAACTGAAGCATAATACTCCCCTTTCATGTAGAAAATTATACTTAACTAATAATTAACATCATTATATCAAACATTATATCATCTTGTATATACATTACAAACAAAACTTTTGTCAAGGTTTTTATATAACTTTTTCCGTTATTCCGAAGCAGGACTGAAGAACGGAGTGTCGGAAACGGTAAAATCTACGGTGCCTTTGCTGTTCTGATTCATGTTTGACAGTATGGCACATAAAACATTTGCATTGTATTTCACATCATCGGTCATATCCATTAAAATATCCAATCTGTTGTCATATTTAACTATTATTCTGTTATTTTCCTGCATTTCTATCTCATTTATCAGTGTTCTGATAGCCGTATAATTTGCGGTATCGTACTTTTCTATCTCGCTACATAAGACGGAAATATCCTCCAACATGTAATTACAAGTCAATATATTACGTCCCGGATAAAAGAAATCTAAATCCAATCCTCTGATAAGAATTGCTTTTTCCGCCTTCATTTGTGACGTATCTATTATCGTTCCGTCATAATCAAAATATATTACATAGTCATCGTGTGATATACACATTACGGGTTTCCTGGACTGACAACTTACGGTAATATCATTCCTTCCCGACCTTTTTATACTTAAATTCTTGATGTTGACATCACTCATCACCTGCTCTTCCGCTTTCACAAGGTGCCCGCTTAAAATATTCCCCTTTGATAACAAAAGAAGATTGATGTTGCAGCCTGCAACCACACCGCATTCACCCAGTGTGTCGGTAATATTAACGGCGCTTTCTTCAACAGTTATATTCTTCAGCTCATAATACGGTGAAAACAGAAAAGTCGCTGTGCCTGAGAGCAAAAACAGTATTATTAAGATGATTTTAAGTGCTTTTAGTTTCATGATTGAATTATATCACAGGTTATCGGAAGGTCACATGCTTGTTGAACAGGAACTGTAATACTCCCGCTATTATTACGGACAGTGCTTTGGATATGAACTTATAAATCCCGAGATTCTCATACAGGAAAACAAAAATGGAAGATCCGACCAATAAACCTATAATGCATACCGATGCGAAATAAATGAACTTAATAGCTATCCTGTCGGTTTTTTTAAAATTATATCTTGAATTGAGAAAAAAGCTTAAGGATATTCCGCAAAATACCGAAATACAATTGGAAAGAATATAGTTCAGGCTTAATAAATCCGACAGAATATACAATATTGCCATATCCAGCAAAGTTGCTATTGTACCTATCAGAACATAAGTAAAAAATATCCTGTTTTTCTTTAAAAAATCAAGCATGCAGAAAATACTCGGCAGTCTCCTTCAAACCTTTACTTAAATCATATTCGGGATACCAGGATAAAAGCTCGTGTATCCCGGTATTCTTAAGATAACTGTCTTTTATATCTCCTTTTCTGGGCTGCGTATACACAGCCTGTTTTTCATATCCCGTTTCCTTTTTCATAACATTGAATAATGTAACTATATCGGTATATACATTGGTGGAAACATTGGCCGTAAAGCTTACATGGCATTCCAGAGCTTTGACATTTGCCGCCGCTATGTCTTTTACATATATAAAGTCCCTTGTCTGTTTTCCGTCACCGTGAATATAGCATTCTTTGTTTGCCACCATCCTGTTCATAAAGACCGCAACAACACCGCCTTCACCTTCCGCCCGCTGTCTGGGACCGTAAACGTTAGCATATCGCAATATCGCATATGTCATATCGGTATCTTGGGCAAATATCCTTATGCACTGCTCCGAAGCAAGTTTGGATAATCCGTAAAAGGACAACGGATTCTTGGGGTGATTTTCATCTATGGGAAGATATACGGGATTTCCGTAAATTGCTGCACTGCTGGCAAAAACAAATCTTTTAACCTTATATTTTTCACATGCCTGCAAAAGATTGATGATACCTATTATGTTGGTATTGATGTCAAATACGGGGTTTTCCATGGATACGGCAACGGAAATCTGAGCCGCATGGTGACAAACCGCATCTATCGGATATTTCTTAAAAACCGCTTCAATATCTTCGGTATTTGTTATATCTCCTTTTACAAACTGCGCTTTACTGTTTAAGTTTTCCATGCTGCCCGAACTCAAATTATCCATAACCAGCACCTTATACTTCTTTTCAATCAAAGCATCGGTTATATGCGAACCTATAAAGCCGCAGCCTCCGGTTACCAGTATCATAGTTATATACCCAAAAATCCTTTCATTCTGTTGCAAACGTCATCCGCCTGCTGTTGATCGGGCATCTCGGCAAAAACTCTCAATAACGGTTCGGTACCGGAGAATCTGGCAACCAGCCAACCGCCGTTTTTGAAATATACCTTCAATCCGTCTTCATAGCTTAATCTTTCAACAGGAACGTCAAAATCCGGAATCAACCTGTCTTTGTAAAGTATCTTCATAAGTCGCTCTTTGTCTTCCGATTTAAACGCATAGGAGTTTTCCGACATCACCCTGTATCCGTATCTGTCATAAATCTCTTTTAATATCAGTGACAGGTTCTTTTTTGTTACAGCCATCATCTCGATAAGTAAGGAAGCCGCAAATATTCCGTCTTTACCGAATATATGACCTCTTACAGTCAATCCTCCGCTGGACTCTCCCCCTATAACGGCATCGGTCTCTTCCATCTTTGCACTTATGTGTTTGAAACCTACGGGCACTTCATGACATTTATATCCGAAATCGGCTGCCATATCGTCCAGTACGTGGGTTGTGGCAATATTGCGGATAACATCGCCCCTCCAGCCTTTGTGTTTTACCAGATAGTAGTAAAGCAGCATCAATATCTCGTTCGGATGTATAAATCTGCCCTGATCGTCGATTACTCCCAATCTGTCGGCATCACCGTCGGTACCTAACCCTATATCGTAACCTTCTTCCACAACCATGGTGGAAAGTTTTCTCAAAGTTGCAACACTGGGTGAAGGCAGTTTTCCGCCGAACAGCGTGTCATGTCTGTCGTTTATAACGTCGACATCGCATCTTAAAGTAAGCAATATGGTCTGTAATGATGTTTTGGATACTCCGTACATGGGATCTAAAAGCACTCTCAGTCGGGCTTTCATAATGGCGGATTTATCCAAAAATCCCATTATTTCATCAATATAGTCGTTAAACGGGTCGATAACCGTTAACAATCCCTCTTCCGTGGCCTTCTCAAAGGGCATACAATGTACTTTTTTCACATTCTCTATATACCGCACAATCTCGTCGGTTACTTCCAAAGAGGCATCTCTGCCGCCTTGGGTGAAGAGTTTTACCCCGTTGTATATGGCGGGATTGTGACTTGCGGTTACGGCGATTCCGTAATATGCTTTTTCCTGTTTGACCTGGAACATTATAAGGGGGGTGGGAGAATTCCTGTATATGAAATGCACTCCGATGGAGTTGCCGCAGAAAACTTCCGCAGCCCATTTGGCTCCTATATCGGACAAAAACCGTCTGTCATACCCTATTATCACAGGTTTATGCTGTACTCCCGACGCAATAATTTTGTCACATAATCCCTGGACCAGAAGCTGTATGTTTGCTTTGGTAAACCCGTCTCCTATAACGGCTCGCCATCCGCCGGTTCCGAACTTAATCATTTGCACCTCTTGCTTTCATAATGTCTTCCACTCTTTTTAAGTCCTCTACAGTATTGACGCCATATACTTCTTCGAGATCGTTAATACTGCATATTTTAATCCTCTCTCCCTCTTCCTTTAACAAAGCGGGAAGGTCGGTAAGATAATATTCGTTCTGTGCATTATTGTTGGTCATACGGTTCAGTATCCAGTTAAGTTTCTTTCCGTTAAACAGCATAACACCGAAAAATACTTCCTTTATCTTCTTCTGCTCCTCGTTGCAGTCGGGCTCTTCCACTATTTCCACAAAGGACCTTTTCCTGTCACGTATTACCCTTCCGTACGGTAATGACTGATCTTTTAGCATCACCGAGAGCATGACGCATGCCGCGGGATTATTCTTCTTTATACTGTCATTGTATGCTTTGAATACCTTTTTGTAGGTTTTTGTTGTCAGAAGAGGCATATCTCCGAAGGTTATGAGGACCGGTCCGTCGTAATCGGCAAAAAACTCACTTGCACATTTTACCGCATGTCCGGTACCCAGCTGCTCTTCCTGTACCGCATAAGAGTATTTATCTCCAAGATGCTCATAAATCTGTTCTTTTTTGTATCCTACCACAAGAATAATCTCCTCTACAAAGGAAAGCTCTTTTACCACATACTCAATCATAGGTCTGCCGTTAACAATTCTCATTGCTTTGGGCACACCTTCTTTTTCCGAACCTATCCTTCTGCCTTTACCGGCAGCTAAAACCACGGCTTTCATACAACAACCCTCCTAAAACCCCGAATACACCTTCCATATACCGTTCTCCAATACCGTTTTCCAGATAACGGTTTCATATATTTCCTCGGTACTTTCACCTTTAGTATATCGCAAAGTAACCGAAACATCAGCATTTTTTCCCGCATCATCGGTAATGATATAGGAATTAACCGTGTATCCCGATATTTTATACGCCTTTAAACCGGGCAAAGTAATATCCTTCCACATATCATAGTCGGAATCCCTTGCATCCAGCGGAGTGAGTACATAAAGCATATATTGATTGGAATCATATATATTGCTCATTACCGAAAGATACTCTTTTGCAGCCATTGCCGGAGTTCTGCCTATCGGGTCTTTATCGCCGTCTTTCAAGGGATATTTATCGGTATCCTGCGGGAAAATATATTTGCCGGGATTGTAATCCACACCGTTATTCCAGAACATATAAGTAAAATCTCCCAGCTCTCTCAATGCTCTTACCTCTCCGTATACCTGCTCATAACCGTAATAATAGATGGCATCTGCGGGATAAAGATATTTTGCGGTAAAGTCCTGAATCCATAAGCGGATTTTGGCAGGGTTTTCAAAAGCGGAATTTTTCTCAATCGAATCTTTCATTGCACCTAAAACCATTCCGTAAGGATTCTTGTCGGGATATTCAAAACCGTACCAACCGGTAGAATAATGGCTGGGATAAATCATGGGACATATATAGTCCACAACGGTGGTTATTCTGTACCAGTTCTGCCCTATTTTTATACAATCCTCCGAATCCCACTGTCTGGCTACCAGGCCGAATATGTCGGCACTGACATTTACATTGTACGGCTCAAGGGCTTCATATGCGTCTTTGAGAAAATCATGTATTATTATGTCCGACCGCTTACCTTCATGCAGCAGCATGTATTGGGTATAGTAGGCGCCCCATCTTCGTCCCTCGGGAAATCGGACATAATCAAAGTTAATCTCGTCAAAACCTGCAAGCGCGGCCTCTTTTGCCGCTGCAATGTTGTATTTCTGAACCCATTGGTTAAACGGATCCACCCATGCCGAACGGTTATCATCCAGCCATATGCTTCCGTCGGGATTCTTGATGGCATGTTGGTATTCATTGTATTTGGCAAGGGTATTGTCCTGAAAGGATGTTACCCTGCCTATTGTATAAATACCGTAGCTTTTGAATAAATTGAGTACATACCCGATGTCGCCGAATCTGGCCGGTTCGGTCTGAACCTGCTTTATGCATTCCGCCTGCATAGGCATGGTAATAACTCCGTCGCCGCTCTTTATATTCAATACCACGGCATTCATCTCGGTACCTAAGATAATTCCTATAACTCTTTCCAGAACGGTAAGACTGCCCTGAAGATACTTCAGTTCATTTATCTTTTCCGTGTTGTTAGCCGCCAATGCTTCCACATATGTTTTATATAACTGTACATTTGCGTCTTCACAACGAACAAACCTCCAGTCGGGCTGTTCTTGAGAACCGTGATTTTTTGTAAGAACCGAATCCACCAGGTATAAAGCCCGGATATCATCACCGTCGGGCTTTTGCCCTGTTTTATCCAACGGCTTTAACGGCACGTAAAACTCCTTATCCTGCTCTTTTCGCTGCAACTCCAGCTGTTCTCGCTCCAGTCTTGCTATTTCTTCCGGACTTACAGTCTCGGTAGGCTCGGGAGAAATACTCTCGCTAGGTTGTTCAGAAGGTGTCGGACTTGCCGAATCTGTCTGTGTAGGTTCAACAGAATCGGAAGGTTTAGGGGTTACAGTCGGGCTTTGTTTATGACAAGCGGTCATGGAAAGCATAATTGCTATTATCAAAAAGATTGTTACACAGGATTTTCTCATTCATCTCTCCGTTTTACTGTTTTTTCTTTTGTACACACACCAAACAAGGCTGTGTTATCACCGCCTATTATATTACTTTTACTGCTGTTAAGTAAAGCACTTAAAAAGCTTTTCTACCTGAGACTTTTTCTTGCTTCCTTTAAAAGGCGTTCTATCTCGGTTTTATCCTGTTCGGTAAATCTTTTGCTGAAAGAACGTATCAAAGAAGCACTGACGGGAACCTTATCCGTATATTCATTCAGACCGATAAAATACTGCAGATAAGGATTCTCGTTTATTTCCTTGATTATCCTTGCTTCGGAAAAGTTATATTCCTCTTTCAGTATATATGCTCCTAAAACCTTCCTTAAAGGTTTTGCCGGGGCACCTCTGTTGCTGAACTTGGAAGCATAAATCTTTTCAATCTCATCCCAGGGAATTGCTTCGGCATACCGCACCCATCTGTTGTCCTTGTTCAGCATACCGCCGAACGGTGTTACGAAAGAATAAATAGTTATTTGTCGTGCCTGTTTCCTATACATTTTCAAATACCTGCAAATATTTCTTACTTATACTGTCCAGACTGTAATAATCCAGGATTCTCTTAGCTCTGTTTTCCAGATATTCCGTGTTTTTCTCGCTTTTCAGCACTGCCAGCATTTTGTTTGCCACTTCTCTTTCATCATCTTCATAGTTCAGGGCGGCATCAAACTGCACATTCCCCAATTCGCTGATGGAAGGTATGGGGGTACTGACTACGGGAGCCTTAAAAGCCATGGCTTCCAGCGGAGCCAATCCGAACCCTTCATATGTTGAAGTGTTGACAAACAAATCGGTATTTTTATAGTATCCGAATAATGTTTCCCTGCTGACTCTTCCGGTTACTATAATCCTGTTGGAAATATTATTATCCACGATATATCGGAATATCTCTCCTTTGCCCGATATGTCGCCTATCAGTATAAGGTCGTGTTCTATAATCGGTACAAGTTTCTCAAATGCCTTCACCGCCAACATTATATTCTTCTGGGGCTTATCGCTTCCCACCGCCAATATATTCTTTTTCTTAAAAACCACATCCACACTCTTTGTCATATTGGCCAAAGGATTGGGTATGGTGACAATCTTAGACGGATCGACACCTCTTTTTTTTACCAGCTCGTTTTTCAGAAAATCCGAAGCGGCAACCACTTTAGCCGCTTTTCTTATCATTGCCGGTCTGAGTTTATCCAACAGAAAATCATCACCTTTGATTAAACCGTGTGTTGTAATGACTATTTTGGTTTTAAGCCGGAAATTCATAAAACGCACATACTGCGGATAATATAAAACATCCACACCGTACTTTTTTACAAACTTAGGTAAAAATCTGTTGTAAAACGCGAAACCTTTTGTTGTGGAGATAACATTAAATGACTTGTACATGCTTTTTAAGTCTTTGGCATTATCTTCGTTTGCAAATATTATGAAATCCTGTCCGCCTCTATTGTTGTGTAAACCCTCAACAATACTTAAAGCGGATATCTCGTTGCCGACAGCCTTTTTGTGATCCTTGATAAATGTCAAGTCGATACCTATGGTATAGGTCATAATAGTCTCCGTTAAACATACAAAATAGGGTCAATCAGATTATATATTAAATATATTCGTTATGCAATCAAAATAAGTACAAGGTAGCGGTATAAATCACCTTAACCGACGGTTATTAAAAGTTAAATCACTGCAACAACATTCGTAAATTCCTGTACTCGTCTTTTAAGACGGGATACAGCGATTTATATATTTCATAGTACTTATTATACTCAATTGCATCGGTTTTGTTAAATTTCTGCCTGTTTTTGGTTGTAATTACAAGCTCGCATGCCTTGGTAACCGACGGATATACTCCGCATGCGACACCTCCTAAGATTGCCGCACCCAATGCCGACCCTTCGGAATTGACCACAGTGGCTATGTCGCTTTCAAATATATCGGCCTGCATGGTTTTCCACAGCGGACTTTTGGCTCCCCCTCCCGAAACCCTGACCTGGCTTACATCAATACCCATTTCTCTCAATATACAGACACTGTCTTTCAGCGAATACACCACTCCCTCCAGTATCGCCCTTATAAAATGCGCTTTTCCGTGAGTGGGCGTAATGCCGAAAAACACTCCGGAACAGAAAGGATCCAGGTGAGGTGATCGTTCTCCCATGAGATACGGTAGGAAAATCAATCCTCCTGCTCCTATTGCTATTTCCTCCGCCATTTTATCCATTATTACATACGGGTCTATTCCTTTTTTTGCTGCCGCATCGATTTCTTCTTTGCAGAAATTATCTCGGAACCATTTTAACGACAATCCCGCAGCCTGTGTAACACCCATAACATGATAACATCCGGGTACGGCATGACATAAGGTGTGAATCCTTCCTAACTTATCAATATGCAGTTTATCGGTGTGAGCAAATACCACACCGCTTGTACCTATTGTAGAAGATACTATGCCTTCTTTTACTATTCCGTTACCTACTGCACCGCAGGCCTGATCCCCTCCCCCTGCGGCAACTATTGTTCCTTCTTTAAGTGAGGTCAAAGAGGCAGCCTTTTTTGTTACTTTGCCTGCTGCATCCGCCGATTCGTGCATATAGCCCAGTAATGAAGTGTCTATTTCCAGTGCATCACATAATTCCTTGGAAAATACTCTTTTCTTTACATCCATCAGCTGCATTCCCGAACCGTCCGACACATCGGCACTGAACTCACCGGTAAGCATGTAGAGAATATAGTCTTTGGGCAGCAGTATTTTTTTGGCTTTTTTATATAAATCCGGTCGGTTTTGCATAACCCATAATATTTTAGCTGCCGTAAATCCCGTAATGGCGGGATTTGCAGTTATGCTTATCAATCTGTCTCTTCCTATTTTATCTTCGAGGTATTCCGCCTGTTTTTCCGTTCTCTGATCGCACCATATTATGGAGCGTCCCAGCAGTCGGTCTTTTTCGTCCAGCATGACAAGACCGTGCATTTGTCCGGAAATACCTACGCCCTTAATAAGTCCTCTGTCAATGCCGGTATCCGCAATGATTTTCCTGCATGTAAAACACACGGCGTCCCACCAATCATCAGGATCCTGTTCCGCCCATCCAGGATTAGGCTGGTAGAGCGGATATTCATACGATGCGGATGCGTAAGCCTTTCCGTCTTCACTGAATAAAACGGATTTTGTGGCTGAAGTACCTATATCTATTCCCAATAAATAATTCATAAATAACCTCCGTTTACATATTTATTAATTTCCGTATAACATAACCTGCAATGATAAGTCCCGCTGTCGAAGGCACATAAGATATACCGGATATGAGATTGGGGTCGCTTACCTGATTCTTACTTACGGAATACAGTACATCCACACCGGTTATGCCTTCGGAAGATAATATTTTCCTAACCTTTCTTGCCAGAGGACAGGTATCGGTCTTTTCAACAGGTGCAATTTTAAAACCAGTATTATCAATCTTATTTCCCGTTCCCATGCAGGATATTATGTTTATGCCGTTTTTCTTGGCATATACTATTATATCAATTTTTGATGAAACGGTATCAATTGCATCAATTACATAATCACAATCTAACGGTATTATATCTTTTATATTGTCTTTACTTACAAAAACATTATGCACGGTTACTTTAATATCGGGATTTATGTCTTTTACACGTTCTAAAGCAACCTCCGTCTTATACTTTCCCACGGTGGAATGTAAGGCCAGTATCTGTCTGTTTATGTTGCTTTCTTCAATCTTTTCATAATCGGCAAGTATCAAGTGTCCGATACCCGCTCTTGCAAGAGCTTCCAGAACATAGGAACCCACTCCTCCGAGCCCTATTATTGCGACTTTCTTTTGACGCAGCTCCTTCATTGCCTGCTCTCCTATAAGGCGGATTGTTCTGTCATAAATAGCATCACTCATGTATTCACCAATACTTTCATTGCATTTTTGAAGTAATCATCGGGCGGTGCGGTAAACTCCATATATTCTTTCTTTACCGGATGTATAAAGCCCAGAAGATAAGCATGCAGAAGTTGTCCCTTGTTGAACCGTTTGTCCTTACCTCCGTAAATGTCATCACCCAATAGAGGATTCCCTATAAAGGCCATATGCACCCTTATCTGATGGGTTCTGCCCGTTTCCAGCATCGCTTTTATTTTTGATGCACCGTGCATCTTCTCCAATACTTCAAAATGAGTAACTGCCTTCTTGCCGTCAGAATCCACTGCCATTTTCAGCCTGTTAAGCCTGTCTCTTGCTATAGGAGCGTTAATAAGGCCTTTGTCGGAATTCGGATAACCTTTAACTATTGCAATATACTCCCTTTTTACATCATGTCGTGCAAATGATTCGGTTAAAACTCTATGCGAATAGTTATTCTTGCAAGCCAGAATAACGCCGGAAGTGTCTTTATCAATCCTGTGCACTATTCCCGGACGTTCCACCCTGTTTATATCACTCAAACTGTTTTTTGTATGGTACAGCAGGGCGTTTACAAGGGTATCGGAATAGTTTCCGGTAGCGGGATGCACCACCATTCCCCTTTTTTTATTTATCACTATTACATCGTCATCTTCATATAATATATCCAGAGGAATATTCTGCGGTTGTATGGAAGAAGGCAAAATGTCGGGCATTATTACTTTAATAACATCATTATTTTTAACAGAATAACTTGCATTTCTTACCAGACTATTAACGGTAACCTGTCCTTCTTTGATAATCTTCTGTATAAATGACCGGGAATAATCTTCTATGTATTTGGTAAGATAAACATCCAGTCTCATTCCCCTATCCGAATCTGCTGAAAATACAAGTTCATTCACCGAATCATTATCCTGCAATATTATCTCATCACAAATATCCTTTATATTATCCATACTCACGGTGACATCTCCCTGTGAATAAAAAGCATGTAGATTATAAGAAGAAAAACCCCTACCGTTATAGCGGAATCGGCAACATTGAATGCGGGAAAATCATACCCGAAAATATACGCATCTATGAAATCCACAACCCAGCCCAACCTTATACGGTCTATGGCATTTCCCACCGCTCCTCCGATTATGAGAGCCAGGGAAAAGGCTCCGAATGCTCTTTTTATGTATAAAAGCAGGACAATAAGGGCAATTGTGGCTACAACGGAAAATATTGCCAAGTATTCGGTATGTTCGCCGAATATTCCCCATGCCGCTCCGGTATTTCTGGTGTGGGTGATATATAAAAAGCCGTCTATAATCTTTATGCTGTCGCCCAACTGCATGTTGCTGACAATAAAGAACTTGGACAGCTGATCTGCCGCTACAATCATAATACTGAGAAACAACCATAGAATATTCTTAAAATTAATCCTTCTCAACATTGTTTATTCTCTCAATGTTTATTGCTTTACCGGTCTTTTCACATAATTCCAGTATAACCGCATTGAGTTGCCCCCTTCCCTCCTGACTCGTAAAGTATGCCGGCATTCCCGTAAGAAATTTCTCTATTACCGTATCCCTTGAAGCCCCTATTATGCCTTCATGCGGCCCCGTCATTCCCGCATCGGTTATAAAAGCGGTTCCGAAAGGCAATATTCTTTCATCGGCAGTCTGCACATGAGTATGTGTTCCGATAACCGCCGATACTCTGCCGTCAAAATACCATGCAAATGCCGCCTTTTCACTGGTGGCTTCTCCGTGGAAATCCACCACTATATTTCTCGCTTCTTTCTTAACTTGGTCCAGCACTGACTCTACGGCATAAAACGGATTGTCGCAAGGCTCCATAAATGCTCTTCCCGATACGTTAATAACGCAAAGAGGAGAACAACCGTTTTTAAGTATAGTATAACCTTTTCCCGGACAAGTCTTTGCATAGTTTAACGGTCTTAAAAGCTTAATATTTTCATCCGAAAAAGCAGGTAATATTTCTTTTCTTGCATAAATGTGATTTCCCGATGTAACAACATCCGCACCCATGGATAATAATTCCTGTAAAAGTGTCGGTGTTATGCCTTTACCCCCTGCGGTATTTTCACCGTTGGCAATAACATAATCGGGAGCATATTGCTCTTTTAAGTAAGCAATGTTGTTCTTTAAGACAACTCTTCCTGTCTTCCCGTATATATCGCCGATAAATAAGACTCTCATTCAAACCTCGATTCTATTGTTTTATTATAATCCATTCACACACTTTTGAGAAGTAACCATAACAACCGGTTGCAGCACTTAACATTTTGCTATACTATTTACCTATACAACAAAGAGGACATAATGAAAACTCATAAAAAAGGCATTTTAAACAGAATAAAGCAACCCGATATACAAAAAAGTATACCTTTTCATATGCCGGGGCATAAGAGAAATGTAAACTTCAATAAACACCTGAATAAAATCGGCATCAGGTATGATTTTACCGAAATACCGCAGCTGGATAATCTGCAAGCTCCGGAAGGCATCATTAAAAATGTCATGGATAAAGCACAACTGCTTTGGAATACCAAAAAAAGTTTTCTTTCGGTAAACGGAAGCACCTGCGGAATAAATGCCTCTATAGCCACACTGGCAGACCTGAAAGACAAGATAATAGTTGCAAGAAACAGTCATAAGTCGGTATATAATGCTATTGAGCTTCTGGACCTGGAACCGGTCTTTATAGCCCCCGCATTTAACAATAAACTGAACATATCCGGCTCAATCAATCCTGAAACGGTCTATAATGCGATATTTTGCAATCCCGACGCCAAGACGGTGCTCTTAACAAGTCCCACCTATGACGGCGTTATAAGCGATATAAAGGCCATTTGCGATATATCGCATAAGATGAATATACCGGTTATCGTAGATGAGGCTCACGGAGCACACTTGCATCTTAGCAACTGCTTCGGCAACAGTGCAATTTCAGCAAACGCCGATATTGTAATCCAAAGCCTGCATAAAACACTTCCCAGCCTGACACAGACGGCGATAGCACACATATGTACGGACAGAATAGATGTTAATAAGTTTCAAAGATATCTTTCGGTTTTTCAGACAAGTAGTCCCGGTTATCCGTTACTTTCCTCAATTGAAAGCTGTATTGACCTTTTATTAAACAATAAAGACAAACTATACTCTGACTGGATAAAGAACATTGACTATATAGATAACAGAATATCCGAACTTAACAACATAAAAGCATTTTATCACGGTTTATCCAAAAACGAGGTATACGAGAATATATACGCATATGACCGATCCAAACTTTTGATATCGACAGATAACCTTAACATAAACGGCAAACAACTGTTCGACATACTGATGCAAGATTACGGTATCATATGTGAGATGTATACAAACTCCTATGTTTTGGCCATGCTGTCCATGTGTGACAAGAAATCCTCCGTAAGAAAACTGTGCAATGCTTTGGAAGAAATAGATTTAACTTACCCCAAAAATAATAAAAATACCATAAAAAACACTCAAACATATGATATTCCCAAACGGTGTATGAGTATAAGAGAGGCAAGAAACAAAAAAAGTATGAGTATCCCCCTTTCCGAAGCACAGGGACATATCTGTGCGGAATACATATGGGCATATCCTCCCGGTATCCCCTACCTCATTCCGGGAGAAAAGATAACACGGGAAATAACAGATATTCTTAAAGAAGCAATTGACAACGGTATAGATTTAAAAACCGATAATAACGACAACGAAGGCTGTATCACGGTATTGTGTAATTGACATATTACCTTATTTAATCTAAAATTATCCTGTAAAATATGATTTTGTAAAAGGACCGGTAAAGGAAATGGAAAAGACAAAAAGAATTAAAACAATAGAGACCCGTAATTTGGTAAGCAGTATTAAAAACGGCGGTTGCGGCGAATGCCAGACATCCTGTCAGTCGGCTTGCAAGACTTCCTGCGGAGTTGCTAACCAGAAGTGTGAGAATACTGATAAGTAATTGCTCTTAATTGTTTATGCGCCGTCCTATCTGCAAACTACGGGTATGACGGCTGTTTTTTTGTAAAAAAGAGAAAATGATACATCAATACAAACTTAACGGTTACAATATAGTGCTTGACGTATACAGTAATTCATTGCATGTAACGGATAATCTCGCATATGACATTATCGCTCTGTACAAAGACAAATCTAAAGAAGAGATTGTTGAAATTATAAAAAACAAATATCCCGATCTGACAAATAACGATATATGTGAGTGTCTTTCGGATATTGAGCAGCTGGAGCGGGATAACAAGCTGTTCAGCGAGGATGTATATAAGGATGTTCCGGTTAATAAAATATCTGAAGGTAACATAGTTAAAGCATTGTGCCTTCATGTTTCACATGCATGCAATTTAAATTGCAGTTATTGCTTTGCCAGTCAGGGCAATTACAAAGGTAAGCGTGCTTTAATGAGTTTTGAAGTGGGCAAACAGGCTTTGGACTTTCTTATAAAAAACTCAGGCAATGTAAGGAATCTGGAAGTGGATTTCTTCGGCGGAGAACCTTTAATGAACCTGGATGTATGTAAACAACTTGTACAGTATGCAAGAAGTATTGAAAAGCAACATAACAAGAACTTCCGCTTTACCCTTACCACAAACGGTATGCTAATAGATGATGATGTCATTTCGTTTGCCAACCAAGAAATGGATAATGTGGTACTCAGTCTTGACGGAAGAAAGCATGTACATGACAGATTGCGTAAAGATATTAACGGAAACGGCAGTTATGATGTTATAGTGCCCAAGTTTAAAAAGCTGGTGGATAACCGCACAAAAGGAACCTACTACATACGGGGAACATTCACACATCACAACACCGATTTCACAAACGACATATTACATATGGCCGATTTGGGATTTAAAGAACTGAGTATGGAACCGGTAGTATGCTCTCCCGATGATGAATATGCACTTAATGAGAAGGATTTACCCGTTCTTCTTGAACAGTATGAGTTACTGGCAAAAATAATGTTGGAGCGGGAAAAGGCCGGAAAAGGATTCACCTTCTACCACTACATGATTGACTTAAATCACGGACCCTGTATACACAAAAGATTATCCGGATGCGGTTCCGGCAGAGAATATCTTGCAGTAACACCGTGGGGAGAGTTGTTCCCCTGTCATCAGTTCGTATCCGACTCCCGATACAGCATGGGCGATGTATGGAAAGGCGTGACAAATACCGGTTTGCGAAAGAAGTTTGAGCTTTGCAATACATACACAAAAGAAGAATGTAAAAATTGCTGGGCAAAACTGTACTGCTCCGGAGGTTGTGCCGCAAATGCATATCATGCAACAGGTAACATCAACGGTACTTACGAATACGGATGTATTCTTTTCAAGAAACGCATGGAATGCGCTATCATGCTGCAGATAGCAAGAGCCGAAACAGCGGATTAAAAGCGTTAAAGTATAATCCGTAAAACCGATATTACAAATGAAATGCACCCCTAAATGGTAAAACTTTTTATCACCAACCGATAAGGTAACAGATAAACAAAAAATCTGAAAAAAAAAGCATGTACCGCGGCACATGCTTTTATACTTACTTGGCATAATCTACAACTCTTACTTCCCTGATGACATTGACTTTAATCTGTCCGGGATATTCCATTTCATTTTCAATTCTCTTAACGATATCTCTGCATATGAGCACCATATCGTCATCATCCATCTTCTCGGGTTTTATCATAATTCTTATCTCTCTTCCTGCCTGAACGGCGAAAGATTTTTCTACGCCCTCGAATGAATTAGCAATCTCTTCAAGTTTTTCAATTCTCTTTACATAAGCTTCCAATGTCTCTCTTCTTGCTCCCGGTCTTGCTGCCGATATAGCGTCGGCTGCCTGAACCAGCACGGCAATGGCACTTTCCGGTTCTTTATCACCGTGATGTGACATTATTGCATCCAATACGACAGGATGTTCGTTATACTTCCTGGCTATATCCGCTCCGACATCAATGTGAGAACCTTCTGTTTCGAAATCTATGGATTTACCTATGTCATGTAAAAGGCCCGCTCTTTTCGCCAGCGGTACATCCAGACCCAGTTCCGCGGCCATTATACCTGTCAGCAAAGATACTTCCAGTGAATGCTTAAGTACATTCTGACCGTAACTGGTTCTGTACTTCATCCTTCCCAATAACCTTATTATCTCCGGATGAAGGTTGTGAACTCCGGCTTCAAAAGAAACTTTATCGCCTTCTATCTTGATGGTATTCTCTATCTCCTTTTTAGCTTTATTTACGGTATCTTCTATCCTGGCAGGATGAATTCGACCGTCTAAAATAAGCTTTTCCAAAGCAATTCTGGCAACTTCCCTTCTTATCGGATCAAATCCCGAAAGAACAACTGCCTCCGGAGTATCATCAATTATCAAATCAATTCCCGTAAGAGTTTCCAAAGCCCTTATATTTCTTCCCTCTCTGCCTATGATACGTCCTTTCATCTCATCATTGGGTAATTCCACAACAGACACCGTATTCTCTGCGACATAGTCTGCGGCACACCTCTGAATTGCTGAAGAAATAATATTTTTGGCAAGATTTTCCGATTCTTCCTTTGTCTTTGCCTCATATTCTTTCAACAGAAGGACTTTCTCATGCTTGATATCATCTTCGAGTGTTTTAAGAAGATATGTCTTGGCTTCTTCAACCGTAAGTGCGGATATTCTTTCCAGTTCGGTAAGTTTATCCTGATGGATTTGCTCAATTTCCTTTTGTTTGGAATCAATATCCGACATTTTTTTATTAAGAATTTCTTCTTTACTTTCCACAGAAGCGACTTTCTTGTCCAGGGCCTCTTCTCTCTGGATTACTCGGCTTTCCATTCTCTGGATTTCCTTTCGTCTTTCTTTGAGCTCCCTTTCCATTTCCACTCTGCTCTTGTGGACTTCTTCTTTGGCTTCAATCAATATCTCTCTCTTGCGTTCTTCCGCATTTTTCTCACCCTGTAAGATAAGTTTTTTAGCTTCGGATTCCGCGCTGCCTATTTCCTTTTCAGCAACTTTCTTTCTGTGTCGTATCCCCAAAAAAAACATTACTATTGAAAATATTATAAGAAAAGCGATAATGACGAGACCTATAATTTCTCTGAGACTCATTCCCTTTTATACCTCCTTATTCGGTTTTCAAAGTTCATATGTTAAATTAAAATAAATTATCCATACAATTTATGATTTTATTATTTTTTTACATATATGTCAATAAAAAATATGTTTAAGGCGGATTATTGAGATATTGATAATGATATTTCCATTAATTACAAGTGTTTGTATGTTTAATCTTAACCGATAATTTACCTAATACTTTTTGCCAACCGTTAATTTGTCGTTGCATTATTTACAATAAGTTGATAGAATAACTCGTGATGAATTTTATTGGAGGATTAACATGAAGTCAGCCGGAGTAGTAAGAAAAATAGATGAATTGGGAAGAATAGTTGTTCCTATAGAATTACGAAAATCCCTTAATATAGGTAAGAGAGAGGCAGTGGAAATATCCATGGAAGATGATTGTATACTTATAAGGAAATTTGAACCGGGATGCTGCTTCTGCGGTTCTACCGATGATCTTGAGGTATATCACGGCAATAAAGTATGCAACAAATGTATTAAAGATTTGTCATCTGCTACCGAATAATATCGCATAAACGTCATTTCTTGACATGTTAAACAAAACGGCAACTTTTCGCATGGCATCTTTGCGGGAAAAGCCGTTTTTTATAAGTTCCTCATATTTCTCGGCTATATCCCGTTGGGAATGAGGGCAAGGGTTTTCCGTTTCATTGTTTGTATCGGTATTACCCTCGAAAACCAGTACATACTCCCCTTTCGGCGGGTTCTGCTCCAGATATTCCGCTATACCGTCCAGACTGTCCACAACAACCGTCTCATATATCTTTGTTATTTCTTTTACCAGCGATACTCTTCTGTTTCCGCCCATAACTTGTCTTGCGACATCTATTGTTTTAATAAGTTTATGAGGTGCTTCGTATACTATGCACGTACGTGATTCATTGCGAATCTTCTCAAAGAATTGTCTCTTCTCCGATATCTTCACGGGCGGAAAGCCTTCAAAACAAAAAGAAGAAGTGTCAAAGGGCGATATCATCAGGGCACTTATTGCGGCATTGGGTCCAGGTATGACCGTTACCTTCTGGTTGTGCAGATGCATAAGTTTTACAAGCTCGTTACCCGGATCGGATATTGCGGGACAACCGGCATCGGAAACTAAACAGACATCCATTCCGTTCATAACATCTTTAAGTATACTCTGTCCGCTTGACTCCATATTGTGCTGATGATAACTTACAAGTTTCTTCTTAATGCCTAAAGCATTAAGCAGACGCAGAGTGTGTCTTGTGTCTTCAGATGCGATATAGTCGCAGTTAGTCAGAGTTTCTATTGCCCTTTTTGATATGTCGGAAAGGTTACCTATAGGTGTAGCAACAAGATAAAGCACCGCTAATTCCTCCCGTACAGTATATTAAGTTCTTCGGTATAACTGCCGTCCGGTTTATGTATTATAAACGGAGGCTCCACGGTTATTGAGGGATTCATGTCTTTTAACCCCTGTATCAGCACCAGAATAGCAGGTGATTTCACATTGGCATGCACAAATCTTATTGTTTTAGGTTCAACCGAATAAGTTTTCATCAGTAACAATATCTCGTCCAGCCGCTGAGGTCTGTGAACCATTGTAAAAATACCTTTGGTCTTCAGAAGATACTTGGTAGCCTTTAATATGTCCTCTAAGGTACACAGTATCTCGTGCCGTGCATATGCCATTGTGTCGGCCATGCTTATTATACCCGTTCCCGTCTTCAGATACGGAGGATTTGTTACGACATGATCAAAACTGCCGGTTTTGAAATACTCCTTTATATTCCGTATATCGCCGTTTATAACGGTTATCTTATCCTCAAGATTGTTCAGTTGAATATTTCTTACGGCAAGATCATATGCATCCTTCTGTATTTCTATACCGGTTATATGCTCCGGTTTATACTTACCGTACAGAAGAAGAGGTATTACTCCGTTTCCCGTACCCAAATCAATAACACTCGATGTGCTTCTTACGTTGGCAAATGAAGACAATAAAACAGCATCGGTTCCAAAGCAGAACTGTTTTTTGTTCTGTATAAGTTTTAAACCCTCCAGCTGAAGATCATCCAGCCTTTCATCTTCATGTAACATATGTATACATTATACATTTCGGAAAGTGCTTTATACAAATAAAACTTTCATTTTAGTGGATATTTGATGATTTTTTATGATATTTAATAATATCTTGATATGTATCAAGGAAAAGCCGTTATTGAACCTTCAGAAACAGTTTGTTTCTGTTTATGGAGAGTTCTTCAACTTGTATTCCGGTGTACTTTTCCAAGGCTTTAAGCAGAAGTCTGGGATGCAGATTGCCTTTTGCGCCGGCTTTGCATAACACGGTAAATCTGTTTTCATCGTAATAATCTATCTTATACAGATAGGGCAATATATTCACAAGACCTTTTTTATTGGATTTCTCCACTTCAATACTGTCCAAAGAAATAAGTTTATCCAGTGCTTTTTTCAGATTTCCGTTGCAGTTGACTCTGAATCCGTAAATGGCCGATCCCACATCCTCCATTAAAGTGGATTTTTCTATCGTGTAGGCTTCCAACAACTCAAACCCGTCAGGCAGTGCCTGAGAAAACTTATTCAAAGCATACCGGCATTCGTATTCGGTATTAAACCATATATCTACATACTCACTGTCGGACGACACACCTACCGGCAGCGGTAATGCAAAAACCATTCTGATGCTCGGGTTGAATCCTCTTGTGTAATATACATCCAATTCCGCTCTTCTGAGGGCACGCGAAAAAGCATTGATCATATCAACGTGTGCTACATATTTGACCTTTTCGGTTTTTCTGAATTTAAATCTTATTATCTTCAAAACATACTCCGCATCTGTATTTTGCTATCCCGCAGTTATTACAATGCTCCCTGCAATTTTCGGTTGTTTCTTCCCTCAGCGCCTTTTGATATTCGTTCTTAAGAAAACTCTTTTTTACGCCTATGTCAATAAAATCCCACGGCAACTCCTCATCTAACGCAATCTGTTTGGATGCACACTCGTAAATGTCCAAAGAACATTCACTAAATGCCTGTTCCCATTTTTCCATATCGAATAACTCATTCCAGGAATCGAATTTACATCCTTTTTCCCATGCTTTTATAATAGCCTGTCCTACTTGCCTGTCTCCTCTGGATATAGCCGATTCCACAACCGAAGTGTTGAAATCATGCCAGTTGTACTTTATTTTCTTCTCCTTTATATGACTTCTGAGCAGTCTCTGCCTTCTTATCATTTCCTCCACGGTAATCTGAGGGCACCACTGAAAAGGTGTGAAGGGTTTCGGTACGAAGAAGGAAGTGGATACCGTTATATTTATTCTGCTTTTTCTTCCGAATATATCTAAAATTTTCCCGGCTAATTCGGCAATTGCTATGACATCCTCGTCAGTTTCGGTAGGTAATCCCAACATAAAATACAACTTTATGTTGTCATAACCGCCGGATTTTGCTATTTTTGCGGAAGTCAATATCTCCTCTTCGGTAATATTCTTGTTTATAACATCCCTCAGCCTCTGACTTCCCGCTTCCGGTGCAAAAGTCAGCCCCGATTTGCGGACCTTCTGTATTCTATTCATAAGTTCTATGGAAAAATTATCTATTCTCATGGAGGGAACGGATAAATTAACCATTCTTTTCTCGGTGTGCTCCAGCATTCCGTCACATAAAGTCTTCAGGTCGGTATAGTCCGATGTGCTCAGCGAAACCATCCCTATTTCATTGTAGCCGGTGTCGGCTAAAATCCTCTTTGTCTGCTCAATCAGCGTAGAGGCTTTCTTTTCTCTTACCGGTCGGTATATATAACCGGCCTGGCAGAACCTGCAACCTCTTATGCATCCTCTGAACAATTCTAAAGAAGCTCTGTCGTGAACAATATTCATATAAGGAACTATGGAGTCGGTAGGAAAAGAAACAGAGTCCAGATTCTTTATTATTCTTTTTATCACCTTTTTATCGAAATCATGATATTTCGGTACATAAACTCCTTCGATTTTCACGGATTCTTTTAAAAAGTCCTCTTTTGATTGCCCTGCACTTTTCCCGTCCTCATAAAGGTCTAAAACCTCATTCATAACCTCTTCACCCTCACCGATAAGAAAGATATCTATGACATCCTCCAAAGTGACGGGATTTGCCGCACAAGGCCCTCCCGCCATAATTATCGGGTGCTCATCTGTTCTTATACTTCGTCTTATCGGTATATCGGCCAGATCCAGCATGTTCAGTACATTGGTATAGCTCATCTCATACTGTAAGGTAAAACCGACTATATCAAACTCTTTCAAAGGCTTTTTGGTTTCCAGAGAGAATAACGGTACTTTATTTGCACGCATAAGTTGCTCCATATCGGTCCACGGAGCAAATACCCTTTCGCATACGGTTGTTTTCCTTCGGTTTATAACATGGTACAGGATACGCATTCCCAGATGACTCATTCCCACTTCATATATATCGGGAAAGCAGAATGCATAGCTTGATTGCATTTTGTCATGGTCTTTTACTATCTCATTAAACTCCCCGCCTGTATACCTGGCGGGTTTTTCTACATTTATGAGATCAATCATAAACCGTTATTCCTCTTCTTCATCAAAGTCCGAATCCATCTTTTCCATAAAAAGTTCGAAAAGTTCATCCAGCAACTGCTCGTCTTCAACCGGTGTCAGTATTGCATCATCCTTGTCCTCTTCATATTCAAATATGTATGCATCCTCTTCCGCTTCATCGGCCGGCTGCATCAAAACATAGGTTCTATCATCATAATCCAGCATCTCCAGAACCATCATCTCTATAGGATTGCCGTCATCATCTTCCATCACAATTATGTTGTCCCTTTCGTCATCCATTGCCTTTTCTCCTTTAAACTTTTTATATGCTAAATATATATATCTATTATTTCTTTTTTTTATTCATTTCATCAAGATAGGATTGCAGTATCACACAGGCGGCTACCATATCTACTCTTTTTTTGTCTTTTCCCGTCTTCTTTCCCTGCATGTGCATTATGTCATGCGCTTCTACGGTGGAAAGTCTTTCGTCAAACAATATTACCGGTAATTTGCACCGCTCTTTTAGCATGGATGCAAAGGTACGGACTTGCATCGCTTTTTCACCCTCCGAGTCATCCATATTGAGAGGAAGACCTACAACTATACCGCTTGCTTTGTACTCGTCAATAATCCCCTCCAATATATCCAGAGGTCTATTTATGTCACTATTCCATTCTATTGTTGTAACACCGTGAGCCAGCAAACCCAAAGGGTCACTCTTGGCAACCCCTATTCTTTTGTCACCGTAATCAATTGCAATAATTACCATCTAAGTTATTTTGATGCGAAATAATACTGAATAAGCTCAGTCATTATTTCATCCCTTTCCAACTTTCTAATAGCATTCCTGGCGCCGTTATGGCTGGTTATATAGGTTGGATCCCCTGACATAAGATATGCGACCAGTTGGTTAACGGGATCATACCCTTTTTCGGTCATGGCACTGAAAACAAGTGTAAGTATTTCTCTTGTTTCGGCATGATGACCTTTCAGAAAGTCAAGATTAATTGTTGATCCTCTATCCACTTTACATATCTCCTTTGCAGTTCATATTTGTAGTTTACTGTAAAACAATGTATTTTTCAAGGATAAATATGTAAATTCAATCTATAGTTTTTTAAATTGACCGCTTTATCGGACAGTTTTTTTATCAACAACCGTACCCAGAAGTCCGTCATTCGTCAGGCCGGAAATCAATACATCGCAAAATGTATTGATATAGTCGTCCGTTACATTGTTATCCGTCGGAGCCTGCACTTTTATATAGTTTGCCGTATGACCGGTAATGAAACCGTCTTCGCCCTCTTCAATAAGTATCCGTAATGTTTTTCCGAGATACCCTGAAAGTCTTGATTTTGATATTTCCGATGCATAATTTATTAACTTTTCGCTTCTTTCATTAAGAGTTTTACCGTTAAGAGGCTTGAGTTTATCCGCTGCGGTACCGGGTCGTTTGGAGTATTTAAAGACATGCACTTTGATAAACCGGGCTTTTTCCACCATTTCCAGACTTTTATTAAAGTCCTCTTCCGTTTCGGTCGGATATCCTACTATTATGTCGGTGGTAAACTCCAGATTGGGAATGTTGTTTCTCAACATGTTTATTGCACTTAAAAACATTTCCGAATCATACCGTCTTCTCATATCGGATAACACCGCATCCGAACCCGATTGCAATGACATATGAAAATGTGGACATAATTTGTCGTATTTCTTTATTTCTTCCACAAAAGTTTCCGTTATTATCTTGGGCTCCAGAGAGCCCAGCCTTATCCTTTCAATACCTTTTATGTCATTTATCTTTGCAATAACATCAATAATACTCAGATTACCTTTGTCTTTGCCGTAAGAGTCCAAATGTATGCCTGTAAGTACAACTTCTTTAATGCCCTTTGATGCCATATATCGGGCTTCTTTAACGATATCGTCAATATCCCTGCTTCTGGCTCTTCCCCTTACATAAGGTATTATGCAGTAAGAACAGAAATTATCGCATCCGTCCTGTATCTTAAGATACCCTCTGGTTCGCTCCCATTTATCGGGAAAGCAACCGTGTATATATTCTTTTTCACGGAAAATATCCGAAACAACCGTTAATTTACCGGTTTTTTCCTTTAAATATGATGAAAGTATCGTATCAATGCTGCTCTTTTCGTTATTTCCCAGTACTATATCCGCTCCGCTTTTTATCATAGCCTGTGCATTGGCTTGAGCCGAGCATCCGGTAGCGATAATAATGCTGTCAGGATTTGTCGTTCGCGCTTTACTTATCATCTGTCGTGATTTTCTGTCGCTCATAGCGGTCACGGTACATGTATTTATAACATAGATGTCGCAAATATCGGGAAACTTTTTGTATTGAAAACCCATTGCATCAAGACTTGATGCAATGGTCGCCGATTCATATTGATTTACTTTGCATCCCAAGGTTGCTATTGAATATGTCTTCATCATTTTTTCAGTTGATGTCCAAATCGGGATTATTCATCTGCATTTCCGCCCACTCGTCTCTGGAGATAAGTACCGCTCTGGGTTTGGAACCTTCAAAAGGTCCCACTATGCCTCTTAACTCCATCTGGTCCACAATTCTTGCGGCTCTGCCGTACCCCAGTTTCAGTTTTCTCTGCAGATAGGAAACCGATGCCTGACCTGCTTCCACCACAAGGTCTATTGCCGCAGGCAGCAGTTCGTCTACTTCATTTTCCAAGTCGCCGTCCGCACCTTTTTTGTCCGCTTTTTCTATATTTTCCACTACATCTTCATCATAAGTTGCAGAGGTTCTTTGTTTAATAAAATCCACCACCTTGTTTATCTCGGCATCGGATATATATGCACCCTGCATTCTGACCGGTTTGGACAAGCCCATGGGATGGAAAAGCATATCTCCGTTTCCTAAAAGTTTCTCCGCTCCGCCCATATCCAATATGGTTCTGGAGTCTACCTGACTTACCACCGCAAAGGAAAGCCTGGACGGAATGTTTGCTTTGATAACACCGGTTATGACGTTGACCGAAGGCCGCTGTGTTGCGATTATAAGATGGATGCCGGCAGCTCTGGCAAGTTGTGCCAGTCTGCATATGGATTCTTCCACTTCGCCCGGATTGGACATCATAAGGTCGGCCAGCTCATCAATTATTATCACGATATTGGGCAGTTTTTTCAGTTGCGGATCGCCTTTTACCGAGTCGTTGTATGTATTGATATCCCGCACTCCCCTTTTATTGAACATGTCATATCTGTTGGTCATTTCCTCTACCGCCCAATTCAAAGCTCCCGCGGCTTTTTTAAGATTGGTGATTACCGGAATCAACAGATGCGGTATCCCGTTATAATTAATCAATTCCACTTTCTTGGGGTCTATCATTATAAAGCGCACATCATCGGGAGTGGCTTTGTATAAAATACTGGTAATAATACAGTTGATACATACGCTTTTTCCCGAACCGGTTGCACCGGCTATAAGCATATGAGGCATGCGTCTGACGTCGGCAACCGTGCAGTTACCGGCAATATCTTTACCTATTGCTATGGTAAGAATGCTCTTGGAACTCTGGAATTCCTTGGAAGCAATGACTTCTTTAAGTGAGACCACACTCTTTTTGGTGTTAGGCACTTCTATACCCACTACGGACTTTCCCGGCACCGGAGCTTCTATCCTCACATCCCGTGAAGCAAGGTTTAAGGCTATATCATCGGCCAGAGCCACTATCCTGCTGACTTTTACACCTGCTTTGGGTTGCAGCTCATATCTTGTTACGGTGGGACCGCACATGATATTGGTTACCGTTACTTCCACACCGAAACTCAGCAGCGTATTTTCCAGCTTTCTTGCTATCTGTTCATGATTATCGGTATTACCGCTGTCCACATAGGAATCCAGAAGCGAAAGAGGAGGAAATACGTACTCACCCTTAATCTGGGGTTTTTCCGCCGTTACCGAAGCTTCTTTTACCGGCTCCTCTTTCTTTATAATTATCGGACCGGTATATTTAGGTACCGTACTCTTGGTTTCTTTTACCGGTTTGGATTTGTTGATTATTATATTTGCAGGCTCTCTGCTTATTGTTTCTTTAACAGGTTCGGCAATATCATTAATCGTGCCTTGTACATACTGCTGTTTTTTCGATTTGACAGGTTCAGGCTCTTCTTCCTGCTCCTCAATGGGTTTGAATGCATCTTTCATCCAGTGGAAAAACTTGACAAATAAGTTTTTTATCTTTACCAGAAAATCCAGAAAACTTTTGTTTGTAATGTATATAAGCAGAGTGAGTGAAGCGGTTACGGCAACTATATATGCACCCGTTACTCCGAAAAAGGCTACTATAGGTGTCATAATTATACCGCCGAACACACCGCCGTTATAGACCTGTGAAATACCTATCGAATACATATGTGCTATGAACTTCCAGACATTCATGTCAACGGCTATATCCGCCATATTTTTGGATAAATAGGCTATCTGGAAAAAGCACGGTACCATGAGGATGAGAATTATAAGGTACATGGTTTTCCTGCTTAACCACTTTACCCTCCCCGCAAGCGCCACATACACTCCGAAGAGCAATATGACTATAGGTATGAGGTAATGAGCCCAACCGAATAAGCCTGCGGTCACCTGTTTAAACGGTCTTCCGAATGCACCGGAATTACTGGTAAAGAATATGCAGATGAATGCTAAAAGAGCTAAAGCGATTATTACAATGCCGGTTATTTCTTTTGCCAGTACATTATTTTTAGTTGAAGTTTCGGGTTTTTCAGTTTTCTTTTGAGTAACAGATGTTCTTTTCTTTTGTGCCATGTAATCCTCCGATTGTTAAAGACATTTTATCACAATAGATTTTGCTATGCAAACATGATAAAATTGCCGGAATTGACACCGATAAAACGATGTGATAGACTCATAGGAAATTTTGAGGTGTAAAAAAATGAGCGTTACATATATACCGAAAGGATATCGTTCGAAATTAAATCTGTATGAAACACAGCTGGCAATAGGCACATTAAAAAGAATATTCGAGGAGCACCTGTGCAAAGCGATAAATTTGAAAAGAGTCTCGGCTCCCCTGTTTGTCAGAGCCAATTCGGGACTTAACGATAATCTTAACGGTATAGAGCGACCGGTTGCATTTGAAACCAAAGAAGGCGGTATGCAGGCGGAAATAGTGCACTCACTGGCTAAATGGAAGCGACTTGCACTGCATAAATACGGATTCCCCGCAGGAGAAGGCCTTTATACCGATATGAATGCGATAAGACGTGACGAACAGATGGATAACATCCATTCAATATATGTCGATCAGTGGGACTGGGAGCGGGTAATAACAAAAGAGGAAAGAACGGTCGCTTTTCTGAAACAGATAGTAAGCGACATAGTAAGCGCCATATGCGACACTTACGAAAGAATGCGCGATATATTCCCCGCTTTGGACACGGATATTTCGCGTGAAGTGTTTTTTATAACGGCTCAGCAACTGGAAGACATGTATCCCGACCTCACATCAAAAGAAAGAGAAGATGCAATAGTCAGACAGCACAAGACCGTGTTTATAATGCAGATAGGTAAAACACTGAAATCGGGACAGAAACATGACGGCAGAGCACCCGACTATGATGACTGGGAACTTAACGGCGATATTCTTATGTACAATGAAGTACTGGATTCCGCTCTGGAGATATCTTCCATGGGTATAAGGGTGGACAGCGAGTCTCTGGCTCGACAGCTTAAGTTGTCCGGTTGCGAGGACAGAAAAGAGCTTATGTTCCATAAAATGTTGCTGAATAATGAACTGCCCTTATCCATCGGCGGCGGTATAGGACAATCCCGCTTATGTATGCTGCTTCTTAAAAAGGCACATATAGGCGAAGTACAGGTCTCAATATGGGATAGAGATACTATAGAGGCATGTAAAGAGGCTAAAGTTATTCTGCTTTAAACTACACACTGTATAAAATATCGGAATATGCAGGCATAGGCCAATAACTCTTTGCAACCACACACTCCAGACTGTCTGCGAAATGTCTCAACTCTTTCATTGCCGGCACAACATGATCTTTAAAAGCATATGCGTCTACCGATTGCTCCGTAACCTTTTCCAGTTTAGATATACATTTTGAAAGACCGGTAATGTTATCGGAGATATATGTTGCAAGTTCTCTTTCCGTTGATGCGTCCAGACCTATATCGGTCTTCATTGATACGGAACCGTATACGGTTCTTGCATAGTCCATTGCGGCAGGCAGTATTTCCCGCTTTGCTATTTCCAGCATGGTTCTGGCTTCAATGGATATTATCTTACAGTAATTCTCCATCTTTATTTCATGGCGCGACACCAGATCGGCTTCGGAAAAAATACCGAATCTTTCAAATAGCTGTACATTCTTTTTGTCTACAAGACAGTCCACGGCTTCCGGTGTGGAATTGAGAACGGGCAGTCCCCTCTTCTTTGCCTCTTCCACCCATTCTTCGGAATAGTTATTTCCGTTGAATATTATTCTTCCGTGTTTATTGACGGTCTCTTTGATAAGCTTGTCTACTTCCTTGTCAAAATCTTCCGCTTTTTCCAATATATCGGCAAAATGTTTAAAAGAATCGGCAACAATGGTGTTTATAACGGTGTTGGCATCGGAAACCGAACAGGAGGAGCCCGGCATACGGAACTCGAACTTGTTCCCGGTAAATGCAAAAGGAGAGGTCCTGTTACGGTCACATGTATCTTTGAAAAGTACCGGTAACGTTTCGCTTATATGAAACTTTTCTCTTGTCCTGTTATGTACCTTTCTATCATTGGCTATGTCTTCCAGTATCTCGGTCAGTTCCGCTCCCAGGTATACCGATATGATGCCCGGAGGTGCTTCGTGCGACCCTAATCTGTGGTCATTTCCCGCGGTAGCGATACTTTGCCTCAACAGTCCGGCATATTGGTCCACGGCTCTGAGAACAGCCACTAAGATTAATAAGAATCTCTTGTTTCGGGCAGGATTTTTACCCGGTTTTAACAACATCTCTCCCTCATTGGTGGCAATGGACCAGTTATTGTGTTTTCCCGATCCGTTTATATTCTCAAACGGTTTTTCATGCAAAAGACAGGCAAGGCCGTGATGTTCCGCCACTTTCTTGAGCATTTCCATGATAAGCTGGTTATGGTCTGCCGCTATATTAACCGTTGTATAGATAGGGGCAATTTCATGCTGAGCGGGAGCGGCTTCATTGTGCTCGGTCTTTGCGGTAATGCCCAGTTTCCACAACTCCACATCCAGTTCCCTCATGAAATTCTGCACTCTCTCACGGATATTACCGAAATAGTGATCATTTAATTCCTGGCCCTTAGGTGATTTTGCACCAAACAAGGTACGACCGCATATGAGTAAGTCTTTTCGCTTATCGTACTGTTTTTTATCTATCAGGAAATATTCCTGCTCACATCCGGCAAAAGGCGTTACTCTGGAAGCGGTTTCATTTCCGAACAATCTTACTATTCTCAAAGCCTGTTTGTTAAGAGCATCCATGGAACGTAACAGAGGTGTCTTGTTGTCCAGAGGCTCTCCTCCGTAAGAACAGAATGCGGTGGGGATATATAGAGTTTTGTCTTTTACAAAGGCATAGGACGTTGCATCCCAAGTGGTATATCCTCTTGCTTCAAAAGTCGCTCTTAAACCGCCTGAAGGAAAACTGGAAGCGTCGGGTTCGCCTTTAATCAATTCCTTGCCCCTAAGCTCCAGTACGGGAACATTATTGCGTATCATAAGGAAGGAATCGTGCTTTTCCGCAGTCATACCGGTCATAGGCTGGAACCAATGGGTATAGTGAGTAGCACCTTTGCTTATAGCCCAGTTTTTCATGCTTTCCGCTACAATATCCGCTATACTGTCGTCCAGAGGACCTCCCTGCTCTATTGTTTTCTTTAAAGATTGGTAGACATAAGCGGGAAGTTCATTCTTCATCACCTGGTCGTTATATACATTACTTGCAAATATATCTAAGATACCTTCCACTTATGTGCTCCTTTTCGCTCGTTTTACCTATTATAATTAACAAACGGATAAATTACAACAATTTGTTAATACTCCAGCATTCTCTTACGATAATGCATGTAATCCAAGAATTCCACCTCTTCGGGTACTCCGTGGTCGCATGTGGGAATATATCCGCCGTGTTTCTTCATATAAGGCATTATTCTGTCTATTTCTTTGTCTATTGCATCTTTTCCGGCAGCCAATATCCTTTTATCTATACCGCCGGAAATTAAAAGGTCGGGATATTTCTTTCGAACTTCCACTACATCACACCCCGATGCCACTTCAAACGGCGACATATAATCCATGCCTATGGATTTATATAAATCGATAACCGTTACGGCATTACCGTCGGTATCCAACTGAAAATGAAGTTTCCTGTTCTTGTCCGACTGCCTTTTCTTTACATTGGCAATAAGTTGCTGATAGTACGGGAATAAAAATTCTTTTATCATATCGGGCGAAATCAGAGGACCGTGATTGTAGCAGATATCCTCCCCGAAGTAGACTTCGTCTACCGTTACATATCTTTGATGAACTTCACAGGTTTTATCCATTACATCAAACCATATTTCCATACATTTGTGAATAAGTTCGGGATCATCATAAAACTTATACAGTAAATCTTCCGGTCCTATTAAAGACCGCAAATACATATATCCGCCTATTATATTGGCACATATTATATATCCCTGCTTTTCCGACTCCGCGGCCTTACTCATTCTTTCTTCAAGGCCTTCAAACCTTTTAGGGTCATCGGGATTCAATCTCCAAAGGATGTTTTCTTCCAAAGTCCGGATGTCTTTTACCGGATGCTCTAAATATGTGGGCATAAACCCGCTTCTTCTGCCTTTAAAGTATAAGACCTGTCTGCCCGCATTATCCTGCTCTATTTCACATTCATCGGTAGTACTTATAATCTTTCTTTCAAAGGAAGGAACCAACGGTGCTTCACACCATCCGCAACGGCCTAAAAAAAATACGGCGGACTTATCAAATCCGAACAATTCATCGGTATCGGTGTCGTCATTTATCCAGCCTTGCTCTTTCCATTTACCCTTGACATAAAAACCGAACTCTTTCTGAAAGATGGCGGCATCTTTTTTGAAGTTATAGAAGTCATGAATCTTCTGAATGTGCTTTTCCATATTGTCTCCCCGCTTGAAGTACATAACAGATAGTATTATAGCACAGTTAAGTAAATACTTATTAAGACTTTAATTCAGGTATTTGGATATAAATTCCGATACTTTTTTATAATACACATCCGGCTCTTTCGCCGAAGCGGCACCGTGTTCCGCTCCTTTTACAACCAATATGTCTTTCTCACAGGGCGCATTGTCATAAAGCGGTTCCAGCATATAGAACGGAACTAATTCATCGGCATCACCGTGTATGAATAAAGTAGGTGTTTTGGACTTTTTAACGGCATTTAAAGGGCTTGCCTGCTTAAAATCCATCCTGGCTCTGGCCCGGGAAATAATATTCGAAACATAAAGTACGGGAAAAGCCGGCAGTTTGAAAAACCTTTTCATATTATAGCTGAAAATATCCCATACCGATGTATAACCGCAGTCCTCTATTGCGCATTTAACATGATTGCTCAAATCTTCCCCCGTCGTAAGCATAACGGTAGCGGCTCCCATGGATATTCCGTGCAACACAATCAAGGCATCGGGATCTTTTTTAATAATCTCCTTTATCCAATCAATCACATCGACACTCTCATAATAGCCCATAGTGGTATATTGCCCTTCACTGTCGCCATGTCCTCTTAAATCGGGCATCAATATGTTGAATCCCGCCTTATAGTATTGCTTTGCAAACTGTGCCATATGCCATCCGCGTGATGTATATCCGTGAACCGGTATTACCCATTTATGACTCCCCTTATTCTCAACAAATACGGCTTTAAGATTAAGATTATCGAAAGAAGTAAGACTCCACACCGAAGTAGTGTTCTCCTTTACCCACTGTTCACTCGATGCGAAAAACTCTTTTACCTGCTCATCAATATCTTCTTCTTTTTTATTGAAATAATTCCTAGGCGACCCGGGTATCATGGTTATATTGAACATAAACAAACCCGCTATAAACGACAGGATAAATAAAATGACAACAACAAATACTACAATTGATAAAATAATTTCAAAACCCATTTCCCCCTCCGTCATACATTAAAATTATATCACATCATCACTCCCATCTATCAGATTTATGCAAATTTAACTCTGTATACAATACAATTTAACCTATAATCCCGATATTTATTTTTAGTGTGATAAAAACACCTTTACATTATCCTTAATGCCTGTTATACTTCCGGTAATATTGATAGAGGCGCGGGAGTCATAAGTATCCGTTCTGACCGTACAAGGCGGGATGATGACGGAAAAAGGGACAACCGCCGAAGAATACGCAGCCTTGTATGCGTCTGTCTGGTCGGTTCGTAAATAACGGACCGATTGTCACCGTCAATTTACGGTGGAGAGCTGTCACTTGGAAGGTTTAAGTAAAGGCTCGCACAGGCAGCCTTTTTTTGATATAATATGACAGCAGGCGGGTGAAAAAAATGAAAAAATATAACTTGGCAATAGTAGGCGCCACAGGTATGGTGGGAAGAACCTTTATAAAGGTTTTAGAAGAAAGAAAACTTCCTATTAAGAATATCTATTTCTTTGCTTCGGCGCGGTCTTGTGGCAATACCATTACTTTTTCCGGTAAAGAGTATATCATTGAGGAGTTGAATGAGCATTCATTCGACAGATTGATTGATATTGCCCTGTTCTCGGCAGGCAGTGATTTAAGTAAAATATATGCTCCCGTTGCAGCACAAAAAGGCGTGGTTGTAATAGACAACAGCAGTGCGTTCAGAATGGATCCGACGGTTCCTCTGGTTATACCCGAGGTAAATAAAGAGGATATCGCAAAGCATAACGGCATTATAGCCAACCCCAACTGCTCCACCATTCAGGCTTTGGTTGCGGTAAAACCGTTACATGACGCCTATAAGGTGAAAAGAATGGTCGTTTCCACATATCAGTCGGTATCCGGTGCGGGCAAAGCGGGATGTGACGATTTGGAGAATTGCTTAAAAGGGCTTCCCCCTGCTAAATTCCCTTATTCCATAGCCGACAACTGTATTCCCCACATAGATTCCTTCCTGGATAACGGATACACCAAAGAAGAGATGAAAATGGTAAATGAGACGCAAAAAATGTTTCATACCAAGGACATTTTGATAACCTGTACCTGTGTCAGGGTACCGGTAATGAGAAGCCACAGCGAATCGATAAATCTGGAATTTGAAAAACAGTTTGACATAAAGGATGTATATAAAATACTGAATAATGCTCCGGGTGTTAAGGTGGTGGATGATCTTTGCAATGCAAAATATCCGTTGGCAGCCGAAGCGGCCGATACCGACTGGACATATGTAGGCAGGATAAGAAGAGATGATACCGTGGAATCGGGATTGAATATATGGGTGGTTGCGGATAACGTAAGGAAAGGTGCGGCCACAAATGCAGTACAGATAGCCGAGGAACTTATTAAACTTTGGGAGAAATAACATGTTATTCAAAGGTGCCGCAACGGCGGTTATAACGCCGTTTAACAAAAAAGGAATAGATTATGACAATTTCGCTTTACAGATTGATAATCAGCTTAAAGCGGGAATTCAGGCGTTAATAGTATGCGGAACCACCGGCGAAGCATCCACTATGACAAAAAAAGAAAGGTATGATGCGATATCTTTTGTAGTGAACAAAGTACAAAAGACGGTACCGGTAATTGCAGGAACCGGCTGCAACGACACAATGCACAGTGTTCAGCTGACCAAGGATGCGTATAAAGCGGGAGCCGATGCAATACTTGTAACCGCTCCCTACTATAATAAAACATCAAAAAAAGGACTGATTGAGCACTTCAGTGTAATATCTGAAAGTGTTCCCGTTCCCATGATACTGTATAACGTACCTACCAGAGCAGGTATGAATATTGAGCCCGATGTAATGGTACACCTTGCAAAAAACTGCAACATAACAGGTGTAAAGGAATGTAATCTTTCTCAGGTTGCGGATATTATCCAGACTGCACCGGAAAGCTTTACCGTTTACAGCGGAGACGACTCCATAAACCTTCAGGCTCTGTCATTAGGCGCAATGGGAGTGATATCGGTTATGTCCAATGTCCTGCCCGCACATGTGGTGAAAATGAACAAACTGTTCTTGCAAAACAAAATAAAAGAAAGCCGTGAGCTTTTCTATAAAACCAAGAATCTTGTAAAACTGCTCTTTATTGAAACCAATCCGATACCCGTTAAAAAAGCAATGCAGCTGGCAGGTTATGATACCGGACTTTTAAGGCTTCCTCTGGTGGAAATGGAAGAGAAAAACGCAAATCTTCTCAAAGAAGAACTGATTAATCTGGGAGTTATAAAATGAACATATTACTTGTAGGCTGTTACGGAAAGTTGGCAAGTGCAATAATAAAAGCATGTTCCGGGAAAGAGGACATGAATATAGCATGCGGAGTGGATCTTTCGGTAAAAGATAATCCTCACTTCCCCGTTTTTACCGCTGCAAACGATATACCGTCATCAATGGACATTGATGCGGTTATTGACTGTTCTCATCCTTCCGGAGCTGTATCTACCGTCCGGTTCTGTAAGAAATACAAAAAGCCTCTTGTTTATGCAACAACCGGTCTGGATAAAGAGCAAATGAACTTACTTCATGAATTATCAAAGCATGTTGCCGTTTTCCAGTCGGCTAATATGAGCCTGGGAGTTAATCTTCTCATAAAACTCTGCAAACAGGCCGCAACCTTCTTAGGCAATGACTTTGATATAGAGATTATAGAGAAACACCACAATCAGAAAATAGATGCTCCGAGCGGTACAGCTCTCAAAATAGCCGATGAAATCAACCAATCGCTGAATAACCAGATGACTTATGTTTATGACCGTCAGTCAAAAAGAGAAAAAAGAGATAAAAAAGAAATAGGCATACATGCAGTAAGAGGCGGCAACATTGTGGGACAGCACGAAGTAATCTTTGCCGGGCAGGATGAAACAATAACAATTAGTCACGGGGCATTTTCCAAAGATATATTTGCACAAGGTGCATTAAGAGCAGTTCTTTTTATAAAAGACAAACCTGCCGGATTATACGGTATGGATGATTTGCTTTAGACACTATTAATACAATTTAACTTTGTTAATCCGTTGCTCTTTCATTATCGGATCTAAGTGTTTTTCCAATGCAGGCCATGTAAAGAAATTAATAATATACGAAGACAGTCCGAAAAGAACGGTGGCCATAACCACTGCTCCGAACAGTATATGTATCTTAAACGGAAGTATCGTTAAAGCCGCAATACCCGCAATAATCAAAAGATTGGGAAAGAATCTGAGGATGGCAAACACATAAGAGTATCTGTAAAGCTTCCAGATGGATAAATTGTACTCCACAAGAATCTGATATATGTACATGTGCATCATGATAAATAACAGCGAAAATCCGCCAATAATGAGCAACAGGGCTGTTTTCCAGAAACCTGCCTGTAAATTCAACTGATAAAACCTGGCTGCAATACCCAGACAAACGGTTATAACCGTGGAAATTGCCGTAACCGCCAGGGATTTCCAGAAGAACTTTTTCATTCCGTCACCGAAGTCGGAAGAAAAGCTGTCATCTCTTCTTACATAGCTCCTGAAAACTACCGCAAGCCCCGAGACCGCGGGTCCGAATGCCACAACAGGTATTGTAAAGAATACTAAGGTATAAGGGATTCTTAAAATCAGTATTGCCCATAATTCACCGAAATTGGAGTATCCCTGCTGATAATCGGAAACATCAATGGGAAAATAAATCTGTGATACAAAGAATGCGTAGAAGACTATAAAGAGTGCGTATATACCCACACATATCATATTGTATTTGGCTATATTCCAGAACCTTGTCTTTAAGATTTCCATAAACTTCATAAACTTGGTTTCCGTAGGTTTCTGTTCTTGGTAATTTACCTTTTTTTTGTCACTCATAAGATAACTCCTCGCAAAGTAACATTCTATACATTTTCCCGATATTTATCAAGCAAAACGGTAACAAAACCCTCCATACCCTGCCCTGACAGTCAATTTTTGCGTTGACAAACAATTACATGGTAGTTATAATTCCTAAGTAAGCGGTCATGGCGAAACTGGCAGACGCGTACGTTTGAGGGGCGTATGGGCAACCGTTCGGGTTCAAGTCCCGATGACCGCACCATTTTATACAATTTCAAGTCTCGTTTTTAAAAATGTTGACAAATGCACCCAATGGGTGCATTCTATTAATGAGGTGATAAAGATGACTATACGGAAAATGAGAACTGAATTAGGGGATACTCAAAGTGAGTTTGCCGCAAGGTACAACATTCCGTTTCGAACAATCCAAAATTGGGAAACCGAGGTTCGCAAGCCTCCCGAATATATTATTGAACTGCTTAGACAGCGTGTTCGAGCGGATCTTGCCAATCGACGCACTGTGAACTTGCCGGAGTATTGCCCCGAAAAGCGTACCCTTCCTAAGCGAAGTGATTTTATCGGCTCACTTTCATGGCTGAAAGCTGTACAAGCTTGCCTGGGTGATGACATAGTCTTTGCTTTAGACCAAGCTCTAATGTGTCAGGGAAACTTTGGTGGTCGTAGTGATGAATATTCAGTATGGGTTTACGGAAATGACGCAGTTACCGATTATAACGGAGTAATTGTGATTGGGAACCGGGTTAGCCCTTATGATGTGGAGAGCAAGAACGGTTTTAGGTATACTAATTTAAGCAGAACTATTTCAGATGCATTTGCCAACGAATCAATTTTAGATATGCAGGGTGTAACCGAGGCTGTTAGTCGCTACTATTATTCTAATAACGAAAAATTTGATGGGATTTCTGTCGCCCCGGAGTATCAGGAAAGGTTTGAAAGACTAGCTAGAGAGGCAATTGAATATTACAAAACAAAGAGATAGGCTGATGAAGATATCACCATTTCTAACATACATAACATCAACAAATGTGTTAAAAATCAATAAAATCACACTTTTTGGCACATAACTGCATTTTACTATGCTTTTCAAGAGAAATACGTGTTGCCTACTCACAAGTTTTCAGGCTATAAAAAACATCTGAATTACATAGACCGTTGTAACCGCCTTGTTAATCCAATATAATTATGGTATCGAAATTCGGGAGGATATTTTATGACGAGAAAATCCATTTTGTTTGTCCAAGTCGGAAAAGCGGAGCTGGTTGACATACCT